>Ga0185299_10001205_pt1 | contig 53845 bp, 50 predicted proteins | sample PaiPotPPA55metaG_FD_128002 | JGI IMG/M metagenome (GOLD analysis project Ga0185299, IMG submission 128002) | Iron sulfur acid spring bacterial and archeal communities from Banff, Canada, to study Microbial Dark Matter (Phase II) - Paint Pots PPA... ... | reverse complement strand
TGGAGCCGCGCCGGTCGTCTTTATCACCAACCGTCAGTCGGCGCTGAAGACCGTGACCAACGCGACGGATTCAAACCTTCACCTGTTGTTCGGCGGCACGAGTTGCAATGCCAGCGCCTTCGGTGCGCCTGCTGCCGATATCCAGGTTTATCTTCGTGAGCCTGTTTCGGGTACGATGAATACCATGGAATACACTGTATTCCGTTATAAGGACTTCAAAGGCACGAGCCAGGAAAAAGGCGTCGCTGCTCAAAACCCCCTCGACGGGCAATGCACGGGCGGGAAACGTTTTCGTGCCATCGGGACCAGTGAAGAGGTTTCGTCCGTCGAAGACTCGAACACAAACAATGGCACGGACGGTGTCGGTTACGCGTTCTTCAGCTATGGAAACGTATCGCCCATCGCAGACAGCCCCAACTTTGGCTACCTGACGTTGAATGGAGTCGATGGCATCTTCCACAAATATGGGCCATCGCCGGCGATTGACCCCGGACAGCCAACCACCGCCGGTGAATTGCCGTCGGCGACCGATCTGCCAGCCAGCTGCTCTCACGCCTTCCCTTGCGCGGAGAACAAGATCTGGAGCGGCAACTTGTCGTTCCCGAACCTGCGGAATGGCTCTTACCGGGCGTGGTCGGTTTTGCGTATAGTGAGCAACGGAGCGGCGTTGACTGCTGCCAATCTGTTGGTAGCTGGCTCGCAAAGCTACGCTGTCAACATTGTCCCCGACTACGTTCCTGCACTCAGAGTGGCTGGAAACGATCCTGGCCTTCAACTCCTGCGTTCGCACTATACGCAAGAGGGCGTAGCTCCAACTAACATCGCAACCACTGGAGATAAGGGCGGCGATGCGGGTGGCTGCATCCTGTACTCCTCCGGAACCACAGGTACCTCCGATACAACCACCAAGCTGGCCCAGGAAGCTCCTGGTACCTCTTGTGTTCAGGTCCCGTAGGCTTACTGAATAGTTCGACGAACCGAAAGGGCGGACGCCACGTGCGTTCGCCCTTCCACAATTCACCGGAGGGCGGATTCTCATAAAGCAGGATTCCCCGCTTCCATCGTTCCCGCGCCAGGTTCAGGCAATGCGTGCCCGGAGCGGACTTCATTCCAGGGAGACTATGTTTCGGAAGCTTTTCTGTCTGTTCATGAAAACCTTTGCCCTCGCACTCTTTTTCTCATGGCAATTCTTTCTGTCGCAAACCAGTCTCGCGCAACTTTTGCCGGCAGCGCCGCCGATTGCCAACCCATCCGACAAACGCTTCGAAGGTGTGGAGGAAGACTGGACTTCGCCGGCTCTGGGAAACAGCAATTTGAACCCTGTTACTCCCCTTGTCGGCTACACCAACGACTACGAAGGCTACACTGTGCAACTGCTTCAGTTACAGTGGCGATGGGGCGATCCTTTGGACTTATATGTGATGAAGCCCAAGGGTGTCAACAGAACTCCGGTGATTCTTTATCTTTATGGCTATCCAGCCGGCACGGATCGCTTCAAGAATGAAACCTTTCAAAAGGCGGTGACCAAGGACGGCTTTGCCGCCATAGGATTCGTCTCAGCTCTAACCGGACATCGCTATCACGACCGACCGATGCGAGAGTGGTTCGTAAGCGAATTGCAGGAAAGTTTGGCGATGTCCGCGCACGATGTGCAAATGGTTCTTGATTATCTCGCCACTCGCGGCGACTTGGACATGAGCCGTGTGGGAATGTTTGCGCAAGGATCCGGAGCCACCATCGGGATTCTCAGCTCTGCGGTCGATCCACGGATTAAAGTGCTGGATGCGATGGATCCCTGGGGCGATTGGCCAACCTGGATGGCAACGTCCCCCTTCGTACCCGAGGATGAACGGGCGGAGTATGTCAAACCTGAATTCCTAAAAAAAGTGGCGCCTCTCGAACCGATCGACTGGCTGCCAAAAATCCAGGCTAAGAAGTTTCGCCTCAGGGATGCGATTTTCGAGCCCAACACACCCAAGGTTGCCAAGGACAAATTGCGTGCGGCCGTTCCCGCAGGTGCAACCGTAGTAATTTATAAAACCCCGGAAGACTTCAACGCAGTTGTACGTGACAAGAAAGATCTGGAATGGATCGAGCGCGAACTTCAATCGTTGCCGGATACTCGGGCGGATTCCGTTCGGCCTAGGTGAGGTTTAGCTCTGGGTCAGCGCATGTCCTGAAGCTGCGCTGCTCCGGTCTGCGAATTGAATTTAAGAAATAGCTCGAGGTAAACAGATGAAGCGAAGTCCCGTTGTCGCCGCAGGCACGCGAGCGTACGCCCAAAAAGACCTCACGAAGCGTGGAGTCGCAATGAACGATCAGGCTTGCTGCATAGTGATGCTCGCAATCTGCCTGTCTGGGCTGGTGAACTGCAGTTCGGTTCGCCCCGTCATTAATACTTCCCCGGTTATTGCGGTCGCTGCGATGAGTGGGACCCCGCAAGCCCATGAAGTGAACGGAGCTTTCGGTTCGCCGCTGGTGGCGATGGTGACCAACAACGGATCGCCAGCAGCCGGCGTCGTGGTAACGTTTACGGCTCCAACGACAGGAGCCGGCGGCACCTTCGCTAACACCAGCACGGCTACGACTGCGGCGACAACCGACGCAAGCGGCTTGGCCACCACGGCGCTATTCACTGCGAATGGAACGGCGGGCACTTACGCGGTGACAGCGTTGGCTTCCGGAGCAACGACACCCGCCAGTTTCACACTCACGAATACGATCGGAGCACCCGCCGGGGTCCACGTTACGGGCGGAATAACGCAAAGCGCGCCAATCAACGGAACCTTTGCGCCGGTCATGGTCACTGTCCTGGATGGCGGCGGGAACCCAGTAAGCAATGCGGTCGTGACTTTTACAGCGTCGACCTCGTCGTCGGGAGCCAGCGGCACATTCGCCAGCAATGGAACGAATACCGAAACGGATACTTCCGCGGCAAACGGCGTAGCCGTGTCATCGGTATTCACGGCGAATGGAACGTCGGGAAGTTATACATTGAATGTCGCTGTGGGTACGGTTTCTGTCAACATTACTCTGACCAATTCAGCAGGAGCGGCGGCATCGATCACGGCGACCAGCGGCACACCGCAGAACGCCCAGATTGGCGCCATGTTTGGGGCGCCATTGGTTGTGGCGGTGGTTGATAGCGCCTCAAACCCGGTGAGCGGCGTCGCGGTGACGTTCACAGCTCCAGCCACCGGAGCCAGCGGTACCTTCTCGAATACCCAGTCTACCGAAACGGTAGCAACAGATGTGAACGGCATGGCTTCAGTCAGCTTCACGGCGAATGCTGTAACCGGCGCATATACGGTGACCGCAGCGGCCGCGGGATTGCCCCCGGTCAGTTTCAGCCTGACCAATCAGGTAGCTTCCAGCACTTACGTGTTCTACCTGAGCGGACAACAAGCGTCGAACTACTACGCCCTTGCCGGTGCCGTGCAAATCGATGGCAGCGGTAACGTCCTCGCCGGCGTACAAGACTTTAACAACCCCGGGGCTACGGTCACATCACCACAGCCTTCCGGCGACACGATCATGCCCGGTACTGCAGCCCTGGCAGTTGATGCCTCGACAGGCCAGGGAACCCTCACGCTTACGACCAACAATCCGAGTTTGGGAGTAGGAGGAGTCGAGACTCTCGGCGTTCAATTTGTGAACAGCAAGCACGCTCTGATCATCGAATTTGATGGTGCGGCAACTTCCAGCGGAAGCATGGATCTGCAGACCGCGACAACCCTCCCCAGCACTGGCAGCGCAAGCTTTGCCTTCACTCTATCCGGAGTGGACTCCAGCCCCTCTCCGATTGCTTTCGGGGGCGTTTTCTCGATCACGGGCGGAACTGCCCTGAGTGGTTCTTTCGACACCAACGACGCCGGAGTCGTTGTTGCGCAACCGTCACCCACAGCGTTGACCGGAACTGTTTCAATCCCCGCTTCCCTGGGACGAGGCACAATCACAGGGCTGAACAATCCAACTTCAACCTCAGGTGCAACGCCGGTTGCGTTGAACTACTACATCGTTGGTCCAGAAGTGATACGGATGATTGATGTAGATACCGCGGCTACGGTAGGGACTAACGATTCGGCAGTCGGCTCGGCATTCGGACAGGGTCCGAACGCTTCTGGATTTACGCTCGGAAATTCGGTATTCGGCATTGCGGGCGTACCATTTCTTGAGTTCTATGCCGCTGCCGGTATGCTGTCGCCGAGCTCTGGCACATTTACAGGCGTGGCAGATGACAACGAACTAGGTGGCGGAGTTCAACCATCCGGCGTTTCGATTACAGGCTCTTACTCCATTCCAATAAGTGGGTATAGCAACCTGACGATTGCGGCGGGGGCTCTCGGGGATGTCAGTGTCCTAGGTTTATATATGACCGATCCAACTCTCAACCTTATGGATCCGAACGACACCGCCCCCGGTAGCGCGGTAGGAGGCGGGCTCATTGCAGATATGGATGCTAATCCGTTTGTTGCCGGTGGTACCGGAGTGCTCATTCCCCAAACCGACAACTCTGTGACGAGCTTCACGGGCAGCACCAACACCTATGCTTTCGGAGCGCAGGACATCGACGTATTCTGTTGCGAGTTCGACTTCGTGGGAGAGGGATCGTTCGCCAGCGGAGTTTTGAACGGGACCGGTCTCGTCAGCGATCCGACGCTAGACTTGACTGGCGACAGTCCAACAAATTCTGGCGTGACGTTCTCCGCCGCACCCCTTCCTGATCCGAGCAACCTTGGACGCTACACAATGCTCTCAACAAATACTGTGCCCAACCCGCTCAGCCTCACAATCGGCGGGACAGTATTTCCTTTCAATGTTGTCGTCTATCAGGCGAGCGGGAGCGAGTTGCTCTGGATTGACCAGGATCAAAGCAGCCTTGGCAGCGAATTCCTTGGATCTCTGCAGCAACAAGGGTCGCTCAGTGGAATCCCCGCGGCAAGGAAAGGCGCGGGCAATCGTAGAACGAAACGCAAACCCTAGGCGCTTCGAACACGCCGTTAGCGAGCGGCTGCGAGACAAATGGTGGTCACAAGTTTCACCACGCATGTGGTTCCGATGCTGCGTTTTGAGACGGGCGATGCCGCCATCCCCTCCGAGCAACACATTTTTTGTGCGTTCGGCTTGCCGTTTCTGTGGTGGAGGCAATTACACATAATGCCTACTACACACATGTCTTTTATAGTATACCTTGAGATCGGCGCTCCGCTACGCATCGAGAGTCTTCACCTTTGGCACAAGGATCGGAGACCAGCGGGCCACCGGAAGAACACGCTCCCATTAACGACTCACTGGTTCTTCTCTGGCATCCGCGCTTCTGCTACGATCAATTCCTGGCGCGTTTAAATCTGGAGGCACCAGTGCCGAAATACGTAATCGAGCGTGAAGTTCCCGGAGCGGGCAAGCTGACGGCTCCCGAGCTCGAGGCCACCTCTCAGGCTTCTTGCGGCGTTTTGCAAAACTTGGATCCTCAAATCCAATGGGTTCAGAGTTATCGAACGGACAATAAGATTTACTGCGTCCACGTCGCGCCCAACGTCGAGATGATTCGTGAGCATGCCCGACAGGGCCAGTTTCCCGCGAACCACGTCGCAGAAGTGAAATCGGTCACCGATCCCACGAATGCGGAGCCATCGCTGGGTTAGGAAGCCTGCTCCGAGATAGTAACCTTATTGCTGAGGCAATCATAATGCTGTTCAAAGCTGACCCGACTTTCTATCCTTCGCCGAAGCTCGCCGGCCAAGCCCCGGCTGAAAAACTCGCTTACGTGGCGGCGCTAAATGCTAACGGAGGCAAGCATCCGGACGCTCTTCTGGTCGTCGATGTCGACTCCGCGTCGAAGAAATACGGCAAGGTCGTGGGCCGGCTCGACATGCCCAACGTCGGAGATGAGTTGCATCATTTCGGCTGGAACGCATGCAGCTCGGCTCTCTGTCCTTATGCGCCGCACCCGCATGTCGAGCGGCGCTATTTGATTGTCCCCGGCCTGCGCTCCTCCCGGATTCACGTGATTGACACCAAACCGGATCCCAGGAAGCCGAAGATTGTGAAGATCATCGAACCGCAAGTGCTGGCGGAGCGAACCGGATATAGCCGTCCACACACCCTTCACTGTGGCGCCGACGGCATTTACGTGAGTGCCCTTGGTTCACCGAGCGGTGACGGCCCAGGCGGCATCTTTGCTCTCGATCACTACACCTTCGAGCCGCTCGGCCGGTGGGAGGTCGAACGCGGCCCTCAGTATTTCGCCTACGATTTCGCCTGGCATCTCGGTTACGACATCGCAATCACCAGCGAGTGGGGCACGCCAAATATGCTTGAGGACGGAGTGAATGCCGAACTGCTGCTCGCGGGAAAATACGGACACAGCCTGCACGTCTGGGATCTCCGCAAGCGCCGTCATCTGCAGGCGCTGGATTTAGGCGCGGAGCAGCAGATGGTTCTCGAATTGCGTCCCGCGCACGATCCTACCAAGCTTTACGGTTTTGTCGGTGTGGTTACTTCTTTGAAAGACCTGTCCAGTTCCATCTGGCTGTGGCACCGGTCAAACGCTGGCTCGAATGGAAAATTCGAGGTGAAAAAAGTCATTGAGATTCCAGCCGAGCCCGCCGAACCGAGCCAACTGCCTCCGCTTCTGCAGGGCTTCAAAGCTGTTCCGCCATTGCTGACAGACATCAATCTTTCGATCGATGATCGTTTTCTTTACGCTTCCTGCTGGGGCACCGGAGAGATGCGTCAGTACGATGTATCCGATCCATTCCATCCAAAGCAAATCGGTTCCGTTCACATCGGCGGAATCGTGCGGCGCGCTCCCCATCCTTCGAAACCTGGTGAGCCGCTCGACGGCGGGCCGCAGATGGTGGAAGTCAGCCGCGACGGCCGTCGCGTGTATTTCACCAACTCGCTATATGCCTCGTGGGACAAACAGTTTTACCCCGAGGGTATTCACGGATGGATGGTCAAGCTGGACGTCGCTCCCGGAGGCAGCATGCAGCTCGACCGGAAGCTTTTTGTGGATTTCGGTGAGCTTCGCGGCCATCAGGTTAGATTGCAAGGTGGCGACGCTTCGTCGGATTTCTACTGCTATCCGTGAGCGCCCGCTATCGGATGACCCGCGAGTATTCATGAGTCACGCTTGGCCCTGGGTGGTGCTTGCGCTTCTCGGGGCTTACCACGGCCTGAATCCAGCCATGGGCTGGCTGTTTGCGCTGGCCCTCGGCCTTCAGGAAAAACGCCGTTCGGCGGTGCTCGTCGCCTTGCTGCCGATTGCGTTGGGACACGCGATCGCAATCGCCATAACAATTCTTCTCTTCCGCTTCGTTCAACATCTCTTTCCCGGGCACATGCTCAAGTGGGGCGTCGCCGCCATCCTCTTTGCTTTTGGGATGTACCGGCTCTTCCGATCCAGCCACCCGCAAGGAGCGGGCATGAGAGTTGGAGGAAAAGATCTGCTGGTCTGGTCGTTTCTTATGGCGTCGGCTCACGGAGCAGGATTAATGCTGGTGCCGGTGTTGTTGGCCCAACCAACGCTTGGGATGGCGATGGCGCACGCCAGCATGCAAACAATGCCTGGGACTCCTCCGGCGACGGGAATGATGGCGATGGCGCTGGCGGTCGTGGTGCATACCATGGCGCTGCTGACCGTCGCTGGCGTCCTGGCAATCTTTTTCTTTGAGACTTACGAGAAGGTGGGTTTGAAGCTGCTTCGACACACCTGGGTCAACTTTGACTTGCTCTGGGCATTCGCACTTCTCATCGCCGCATTCGGCGCCCTCTTGTCTTGACTCTTATCTTGACTCGTCCGGGAAACAGAGAGAAAGAAAGGGATCGTCACCTGATGAGTGACTTTTCCTCATCAAACGAATCGAGAGCCATTCCCTTCAGCAGCGTCAAGCACCAATGTCAGGCAGTCCCGCAAAGAGCAAAGAGAATTCGTGCGAGAACGTCGTAGTCTCATCACTTCTTACGTTTCTATACTTTCGCTCGAGTACTCGCGGGGGTTTTCCTCTTCAATTTGCTCTGATTGTAAACAATGGCGGCGCGGACGAGATTTTTTAGAGCACGCTCATTAATCTTATCGCCCTCGAACAAATCAATCGCTCGCCACGCGTTGCCTCCGAGGCCCGCGTTGAAGAGCTTGTCAGGATCTGCGAGGCTGGCCCCGTGAGAAAACGTCAGCTTCACCTTATCTTTGTGCGCGTTGCCGACCGCGATCATTCCGTCGCGAGACCACACTGGGCTTCCCATCCACTTCCATTCCTCGATGATCTCCCGGTCGGCCTCAAGGATGCTCTTGCGGACGCCCGCGAGCGTTTTGCCACGCCAGTCTGTAAGTCCTGCGATCAGCTGGTCTATTCGTACAGAGGCAGATTCCACCGGGACCGTCTTTTTCATGTTCGCTCCGATCATGTTCAGCTCCAACTCTCGCCCCTAATTTAGCTGCGCTCAGGGTAACCTGCAACCTCCGAAGTCTCTGGTGTGAAGTCCCTGGTGGAAGAGCGGCGCTTCAGCGCCGCGTAATGAACCCACACCATGCAAGCGCGCGTCACCACCAGCGGCCTCTATGCCGACTCCGTCTAACACCGGATGATCCGCCTCGACTCCTTCGCTGCACTCAGTCGCTCAGGGCAGGCTCCGATTGCTTGCCACGGACGCAAGCCGACGAATCGTCGAGCAGCCCTGGAGCGCGTGCGGCGCAGTTTCAGGCTTCACGTTTACGGGATTGTGGTCATGCCGGAGCATGTTCACCCCTGCTCAGTGAACGGCAGCAGGATACTCCAGCAATAGAACTGCCTCACTCAAGCCAAAACCAACCTTGGGTGGGCCACCCGCCGGGCAGATTGGTTTTGAAATCCAGTTTCCAATGATCGCCTCGGGAACGAGTTCGTTGGACAACTACGCTTTGAATTTGGACGAAATCTGCGCGGAAGTAACCAGCTTGGCCTGCAAGTCGTCGGCCTCGCGTTGATTTAACAAGCGCTTGGAGTGCGAGATCAAGAGTTCTTCGTGAAGGCCCGACGGTAGCTGGGCGCTCGCCACGCTTCCACCTGGATTTAGTTTAAGAAGGTAAGACAAGCTTAAAGCCGAGTCCAGCGAGGGAGCGCGGAGAATCACGACACCTCGAAAGCCTTCGTCGCCGAAAAACGTCAGCTGAAAAAAGTCACCGGTGGTGCCCGACCAGTTCTTAAGCTCGGAAGAGGCCTTCCGATGCGCCGCTCGAATAAGTTCTTCGGTTTGCAGCATGGTCGTCGACTGATTATACCCACTCGTCGAACCGCGACGAGTGGGGCAGCTTCGGTCGTGGAAATGGAAGCACCTGTGGGCCGGCCCCCACCGTCGATCGCCTCGATTGCTGATTCACCGTTTCACTACCGGCTGCTAGACTTCATCAGTGGTGTTTACCATCGAGCAAATCAACGACCTCCATGCCCGGCTCGGAAGTGCGCGGACGCTCCCGGAATATGTGCGGGCGCTTAAGGCGCTCGGCGTCGAACGGTACAATTCCTACCTGGCCGACGGCCATTCGGAGTACTTCGGGCAGGGCGGCCACAGTGTCGTCTCCCCACCGGTGCACGAGGTGCTTCCCGTCGCTGAAACCGGTCACCGCGAAGCGTTCCTCCAGCACCTGCACCGGCACGAGCAGCGCCAGACGACGTAGTTAGAGATGTCCAGGTGCCTGGCGCAGAGCGGGATAGAAAAGTAGACTGTGGACGCCGGTCCGATGACGATGACGTTCTACGATAACGCCGGCGGCGAGATGCGGGTCGAGCAGATCAGCTAATTCAGTGTTTCACCACGGGTTGCTAGCGTCGGCTAGTCTCGGTCCGCACCCGCTCGTAGCGTAGCCCGACCGATCCATCCGAGTAGGATTTGCACTCTGTCAACTTGAAGTCGCGCTGCGGGAACTTGCGCGGGAAGCCGGGGATGCCATCCCCTAAAAGAACGGGTCCAAGACCGAGGAAGAGTTCGTCCACCAAATCCTCTTGCAGGAAACTTCGGCACAACTGGCCCCCACCGCCCAGGTAGATGTCTTTCCCTTTGCGGCGTTTTAGCTTTCTCACGAAGGCTGTCAAAGATCCGCTCACCACTTCGAATCCGTCGCGTTTGCCCGGCTTCCAACGTCGCGAGAATACATAGGTGGAGATTCCCGGCATCTCCGGTACCCCGCCACTCTTGCGCAATTCCGCCGCCGCAGCCGCTGTCTTGCGGCCCATAATGGTGGTGTCGATCTTGGCGAAGAACTCTGCCATCAACGCTTCGCCTTCTTTGTCTATCACCAAATAATCCATGGCACCGTTCCGTCGCGCAATGTAGCCGTCGATGCTGATTCCGAATCCCAGGATGACCTTCCGTGCCATGCCGCGATTGTAATTGGAACATTTCACTTACCGTCAAGGGAAAACGAACAGAGGGCTGGCCCAGCCTTTAGGAAAAAACCTGGGACGGGTGGCCCAGCCAAGCCCAGTTTTGGCTTGAGTGGGGATGATCATACGTCACAGACTCCGTCCGGCGAATTCATGTTATTGGCTACATAGTCATGCCGGAGCATGTTCACCGTCGGCTCAGCGAGTCTCAAGAGGATAGTCCAGCGATAGCAACTCCCCCCACTCGAGCCAAAATCGGGCTTGAGTGGGCCACGTACCTGCCCGAGGTTCCACTAAGCTGCTTCCAACACCGACAAGATATTCCCCGCCGGATCCTTGAACCAGGCGATCGTCGGCCCGTTTCCGCGAGAAATCCCGCGCGCGTCCGTCTTCAAGTTGGGTTCGTTATAGACTTCAAACCGCACGCCGCGTTGGCTCAGTTCATCCACAGCTTTTTCTACGCTGTCTACGGGAAAATTCAGGACCGTGAAAGTGGCCGGCTGGTGATTGGGCTTGGGGTACAGCAGGGCTTTGGTGCCGCCGGAAAGGGGCACAATAAGCGTCCCTTCCGGACCGCCGGAAAGTTCCAGCCCCAGCGTCTTGCCATAGAATTCCTTGGCCTTCTGAATATCGTTCACCGAAAAACTGCTGAATGCCTTGTTTGTGTTGAGCATGAATGCACCCCCAGAATTGGTTTTTCTAATTCGATGCCGAACCAGCTTTCGCGGTTTTCAACTTTTTGAGGAAGAGGGCCGGAGAGCGACATATATTTCGCCCGAGAAACCGAGGAACCAGAGGGGAACAGAAAGTACGTGAGCCCCGCTGCACGCCAGCACTGGTTCGCTGCGGCGTCTTGCTAGGCCGATCGCTTCGAAACAAGTCGTCGAAGGACATGGCCTTTCCACATCCACAATCCCGTAAGGATCATTACAGGAACGAAGACGAACCGAGTTGCGGGGGCATAGTCTGGAAGTTTTTCAAACGGACTATAGATATAACCGAGTATCGGAATGCTAAAGACGATGTGAATCCAACGAAAAATCGAACGTTGGGTGACCTCTTTCATGATGAATTTGTCCTCCATATTGTCGGCGAAACCGCATGATCGGCGAGACCGCGTCACTTCGATTCACGACTTCTGAGCCGCCTGAGGCGGCCAGTTGGGCGTCTCGATACCGAACTGCTTGGCGTACTCCGCGTTCAGCCGCTGCCAGCCGAACTTCATCGCCTCGGGGCCGACAATGCGTCCGATGGGAGTTCCGCTGAGAAGCTGATCCAGAACGTCGAAACAAATGTGCCAGCCCGCAGCGCCCATTGCAATGAAGCGGTGACCGATGTTGGTCCATAGCGTCAGGCGCGTGCCGTCATCCAAGGCTTCGAGTTCCCACCGCATATCGTGGTCACCCCAGTTATACTCAAGCACCTTGGCAGCGTCGGCTCGCGTCACTGTTGTTTCGGAAATGCGCGGCGTGGGCGCCGCCACCGTGGTGAGCTTCACCGTGGTTCCAACCGTAGCTAGGCTCCCATCGGCTTCAAAGGGAGCCCACTCGCGCAGATGCACTGGGTCGGTAAGCGCCTGCCACACTTTTTCCGGCGAGTGGCGAAGCTCTCTGACGAGAATGAGCGTCCAGTTCTCTTCGCCGTTTTGTCCCCGGTCCTTGCGCACTTGCGCCGCGCTGGCCGGACCGGGTGTGTACTGCTCGCGATCGGTCACCTTCTTCTCCTTAATCTTTAGCGTGAATAGCGTGCCAGCTGGGTGAGCTGAATGAGGTTGCCGCAGGTGTCGTTCAGCATGGCAATGGTCGAGCCGGTTACGTCGGTGGGCGGCATGGTGAACTCGGCGCCGCGGGCCTTGATCCGCTCGTAGTCGCCTTTGACGTCGTCGGTAAGAAAATTGGCCGCGGGCTGGCGCTGTTGAAAAATCGCCTGCTGATACGCTTTGGCTGCGGGGTTGTTGTTCAAAGCCAGCTGCAGCTCAGTGCCGTCCGGCTCCTCGGATGAGGCCACGGTCAGCCAGCGAAATGGGCCCTGACTGAAATCCGCTTTCTTGGCAAAACCCAGTACCTCCGTATAGAAGCGCAGGGCCCTTTCCTGGTCGTCCACGTATACGCTGGTTAGTTTGATTTTCATCTCGTTTCTCCTTTGTCACGTTCGCGGTTTCGGCAGCGTCGTCTTTTTCTTAGTCTTGGTTTTCGTTGGGGTCGATTGATCTGGGGTTGTTTGCCCCATGCGGTCGAGGTGGCGTTCGAGAGCATCCAGGTGAGCGGACCAGAACCGGCGAAAGCGAGCCAGCCAGGCATCCAGCTCCTCAAATGGTTCGGGTTTCAGCCGGTAGAGACGGCGCTGCGCGTCTACCGTGGATTCCACGAAACCAGCCTCGCGCAGCACGCGCAGGTGCTTTGACACAGTCGGCTGCGTCATACGAAGCTGACGCTCGATCTCTCCAACTGACTGTTGTGACGAGACCAGGAGGCTCAATATCGCGCGGCGGTTCGGCTCCGCAATGATTTCGAACACAGATTCCACTCGCCTTATATACCCCATATGGCATATACGTGTCAAGGTATATAATGGCAAGACTTAGGCAACGCTAGCCGAAGTGGGCTGCGATAGCCTCGAGTGGCTCCTGAATCGCCTCGTGCGCTCGCGGAACTGAGCCACAAACTCGCGAAGAAATTGTGGGCGCTTTGGCTCGGCCTCGGCGGTGTAGCGCTCGCCGGTCACTCACGACACGCGCCTTGTCGTTATCGCGACCCAGCGAGTTCTGGAACGCCGGATAGCTTCTCGCATTCATCTTCGCTTAAGTGCAGGCTGGCGGCGCCGACATTCTGCTGAAGATGTTCGATCGACGATGTTCCCGGGATCGGCAGCATCATTGGCGATCGCCATAGCAGCCAAGCCAGCGCCACTTGCGTCGGGCTGGCATGGTGCGCTTCGGCGATTTGGTGAAGAATCTCCCCGGCGATCCTGCCCGCCCCCAAAGGGAACCAGGGGATGAATACGATTCGGTTATGCTCACAATAATCAACCACGTAGTCCCATTCGCGATCCGCGAAGCTGTAACGGTTTTGCACCGAAACGATAGGAACTATTTTGCGAGCACGTTCGATGTGTTCTTGCGTGACGTTAGAGAGCGCGACATTGCGGATCTTCCCTTCTTCCCTTAGTTGCGCCAGCGTCTCAACCGATAGATCGAAGGACACGACAGGATCAGGAATGTGCAACTGATAGACGTCGATACGCTCCAGTCGCAGTCTTTTCAGACTGCCCTCCACGGCCTTGCGCAGGTGCTCGGGAGTTGCATCGTGGGTCCACTGATTTGGTCCGGGGCGGTTCCATCCCCCTTTGGTCGCAATCACAACGCCGGGCGGATATGGAAACAAAGCCTCTGCGATCAGCTCCTCGCTTACATTGGGGCCATAGGAATCCGCGGTGTCGATGAACTGCACACCTAACTCGATGGCCAGACGCAAGACTCCGACCGCACCTGCTCGATCCTTCGGCGGCCCCCAGATGCCGTCACCGGTTAGGCGCATCGCCCCAAAGCCAAGACGATTCACAGAGATGTCTTTGCCGAGCAAAACCTGCCCGGCCCGACTTGCGGAAAGTTCTCTCTGGTTCATTGCTTCTCCTCCATTTCTTCAGATTCTTCTCATGCCACTTCTAGTTGCCGAGGCCATCCACCGCGAGCGCCCGTTCACCGTCAACTTCAACCAATCTGCCGCGGACTGAGACGCCAGGGACGCCAACTTGATCAAGAATGTCTTTGGGAAACCTTATCCCGTTTTTCCCAGTCAACGCGACATATACCTTGCCTTGCTGATCGGAGACAAATACCAAAGAGCTTCCGGCCGCAACACACAGCTTCGCGCAGAACGCGTGATCGTAAGCGTGCGTGCGATAACCGAGATAGCAATTCGCGTCCGTGAACTCGCCCCGCAGGCGTACCTGTTGACCCGGCACAACTTGTCCGCCAAGGAACTCAATATTTCCCTGCTTTGCCAGGCGCTGCGCTTTTCCGAGATCAGCGACTAGAGCCTGCACCTGTGCGAAAGACATATTGTTCAAACCAGACCGATCTCCGAATTGCATGGCGCAGAGTGCCAGAGTGGCAACGCACTCCAGCAACGCCACCACGGAATTTCTAATGGGATGCGCTCTGCGTGCCATCGCTTTGGTGATTTCTTTCAGCCTGTCTTCGGGTCGTCGTTGTAGCGCTTGAACTGATGCGCCAGATAGAGTTCGAGCCATCGTCGCTCACCAGCAGAGAGCCGTCCTGGGCCACGGTGATCCCGACCGGTCTACCCCAGACGTGTCCGTTATCAACGACGAATCCGGTCAGAAAATCTTCGTACTCGCCGGTTGCCCGTCCTGACTGGTGCAGAGGTACGCGAATCACTTCATATCCGGCGCGTACCGATCGATTCCACGAACCATGTTCCGAAGCGAAAATGTCCCCCTGGTATTGTGGAGGGAATTGCGTGCCCTCATAGAACGTCATCTCCAGTGAGGCATTGTGGGCCTGCAGCAACACATCGGGAACGAGGGCTTTATCTCTCAACTCGGGGTGTTTCCCATCGTGGCGCGGATCCTGATGGCTGCCGATATACCACCAGGGCCAGCCATAAAAACCGCCGGCCTCTACGTGTGTGATGTAGTCCGGGACGAGATTGTCACCCAGGCCGTCACGCTCGTTGACCGAACACCACAACTCCCCAGTCTTCGGGTTGATCGCCAGCCCCCCGCCCGCGTTGCGGATCCCGTAGGCATAGATGCGCATATCCGATCCGTCGGGATTGAACTCCAGAATGTCGGCGCGATTCTTCTCTGCCGACGCAGTATCTGGATCATCTACATTCGATGCTGAACCCACCGAGACGAACATCTTCTTGCCGTCACTGCTGAACTGTATGTCGCGGGTCCAGTGACCGCCACCATGCGGGAGATCGGCAAGATGTTCCGCGGCTCCACGCGCCTCCACGTCACCATTCCGATACGGGAACCTGACAACCGAATCCGTGTTCCCAACGTAAACCCACTGCGGATCGTTGCCCGCAGGGTAGAAGGCTATGCCGTAGGGTTCATTTAACCCTTTGGCAAACACATGCGCTTCGCCCGCCTTGCCCTCCGAAGTAATTCCGCGGAAGACTCTGATGATGCCGCTGCTGCTTTCCGCGAGGAGGACGTCGCCATTGGGTGCGGTGCGCATCAGCCGAGGATTATCGAGGCCGGTTGCGTATTGCTGCACATGAAAGCCGTCCGGCGCCTTCGGCCAAGCCCCTGGTGGCCGGTTCACCAGCTGAGGTCCGTTGTTTGCAGATTCTGTGGAGTATGGCGCCGGCAAATCCTGCACGCTGACCTTGTGGATCGTCCCCGGGTGCTCAAAGCGGAAATCCGTAAAGGGTTTTGGCGGGGCTGCAGCGTTCGTTGGAACTGGCTTGTAACCAGAGGGGAGCGAAATCGTTCTCGGCGCGGTGGAAGATTTCAGCGACTTTACGTACGTCACGATTTGCCATCGTTGCTGCTCGGGTAATTGGGCCCACGACGGCATGCCGTTGGCAACCGATCCGGTGGTGATGAACCAAAACACCTCTCCGTCGGGAGCTGATTGCACAGCGCCATGAGACAAGGCTGGAATATTCCCGGTTCCTCGCCCACCAATTCCATGGCACGAGCCACAGTTCCTCGTGTAGAGCCTGGCACCTTCCACAGTTGCGGCATGCTGCCCTGTGTAAGGATTCTTTTCTTGAGCGGAGAAAACTGGAGCATTATGAAAGTGGGCATCCTGAGCTTGCATGCAAACGTTCGAAGCGATCGATAGAATCACCGGGAAGATCGCGGGTGTAAGAAGAAATTTGGGTTTCAAAGTCACTGCCATTCCTCCTCTAAATCGTCTAGTTCCAAAGACGAGCAAGTCTCTTGCCGTCCCTTTCCGTACGATTTCCTTTTATTGCGTGCCAATTGAAAGCACGCAATTTGAAATTCGCGGCTGGCCCCGTCAATTCCGCGACGGTGGCGTCACTGCCACAACTCCACAGCGGACCAAAAAATCACTTCGAACCTCTCGCCAAATCTCCGCAGCACTCGGGGCGTTGTGGCAAGCCTGCTCTATCCCACCCGCCTCCTAGAGCCTCAATCAACAGCACCGCGTTCGCCATGCGTCTGCCTAGAATATTGACGGCCGTAACCTCATCCGCCAGAGCGGCATTTTGGGCGGTGATGACTTCGAGATAGCTGGTGACTCCGCCTTCGTAGCGTGTATTTGAGAGGCTCAGAGATCGCTCCGCGGCGTCGACCGCGGTGGCCTGAACTCCTGCTTCCTGCTCCAGGATACGAAGGGCCGCCAGGTTGTCTTCCACTTGTTGAAAGGCCGTCAGCACCGTTTCTCGATAGGACGCAACCGAGGAGTCATAGCTGGCCTTCGCCTGGTCGTTTGCCGCGTGCCGCCGGCCTGCATCAAACAGGGTCACTACAGCAGAAGACCCAACCGCCCAGAGACCGCTTGGTCCCTGGAGCAGAGTCGTAATGCTTCCGCTTTCGAATCCGCCTGAGCCCAGGATATTAACCAGCGGATAGTAAGCAGCTTTGGCAAGGCCAACCTGAGCGTTCGCCGAGGCTACGCGGCGCTCGGCGGCAGCAATGTCGGGGCGCCTTTCCAGCAAGGTCGAGGGGACGCCGATCGGAATTAATGGCGGCGGGGCGGTAAGGGGCAAAGGTGGCAGGGTAAAATCCGCCGGCGCCTTGCCGACCAACACCGCCGCCGCGTGCTCGTACTGCGCCCGAGCTACACCCACATCCACCATTTGGGCCCGCGTGGTCTCCAATATGGTCCGCGCTTGCTCGACTTCTACCTCAGACGCCAGTCCGCCTTGGTACCGATCATCATTCAGCTGGTAAGCCTGCTCATACTGCGCAACCGTGTCCTGCAGTAATTTTTCTTCTGCATCTAAACTTCGCGCCGCGAAGTAATCGATGGCCAGAGCCGCATGCATGCTCAGATTCACCACAGCGAGATCGGCGGCACTCGCTTGCGCTTGCTCTCGATAAGACTCCACATTGCGGCTTACTCTTCCCCACGCGTTCACTTGGTAAGAAAAGTTAACCGGCAACGCGAAATCGTTGAAGCTTACGCCGTCAAAATTGGATTGCGGTGGACGGTTGTTGGAATACAACTGGCGAGTGGCGCTAGGCGCCGCGGTGACGGTCGGGTAGTAATCGGCGCGAGCGTAGCGCAGAGCCGCACGTGATTGCTGGTATTGCGCGACCGCGGCTTTCAGATTCTGGTTCGAAACGTTGATCTGCAGCTCCAAAGAGTTCAGCTGCGGATCCTGAAAGATTTCCCACCAGTTCCCGCCAAGGTTCTGGTCATTCGGTTGGGCGGTTTTCCAATTCCCCATCTCCTTGTATGCGGGCGGAACCGGAACTGCGGGTGTCTTGTACTTTGGCCCGACGGCACAACCAGTGAAAGGCAGCGCCGCAGCAAGAATCCAGACGGGATAAAGAACCTTCCGTATCCCCGTCGTCAATTGGATCAAACGATTCATTGGGCATCCCCCGGCAGTGCCGCTTGTACGATTCTTGCTTGCTGTCCGGATACCAGAGAGTCGGGTGGGTTCAACACCACCTGGTCATCCGATTTGAGACCGGCAACGATCTCGATCTGATCCCCGAAATCGTGACCTGGAGTAACGTCGGTTACTGCAACTTTCCCATTTCTCACCACGCCAACCTGCAACTTATCGGATCGAAAGATCAAAGCGCTGACCGGCAGTAGATAGGTCGAAGTCTGCGCAGGAATATTCAAGTGCACTTCGGCATAAGACCCAGAAAACAGATTGCCTCCAGGGTTATCAAGATCGACCTCCGCCAGCAACGTGCGCGTGGTTGCGTTGATCGCCTCCGAGGTGCGCACCAGTTTCCCCGGGAACCTCTTATCTGGAAACTCGGCCAAGGCAACCTCCGCTACAGTCTGGCCCGGTCTGATACCTTGCGAGTATTCTTCGGGAACATTCACATACACGCGCAAGGTGCGAGTCTGGGCAATGTCAAAAAGGTCGGTCCTGGGAGCGGTGTTGCTTCCGGAATTGATGAGGTCTCCAATGTCGGTATTACGCGCCGTAATCACACCATCGAATGGCGCATACACCTTTTCGAAGGAGACCAGGGCCTCGTAGTGCCGAACATTCGCCATATCCGCATCCACAATCGCTTTGTTCGCCGTGTAGGTGCCGACAGCGTTATCGACGTCCTGCTGGGCAACGGCATGTTTCTTCAAAAGCAACTGGTACCGATCCCTGGTAATTTGAGCGAGCTCCAGATTGGCCTGCGCTGTATTCAGAGTGCTGCGCGCCTGGGCCAACTGCTCATCGACTTCTGGCGTCTGAATGACGGCGAGCAACTCTCCCGCCTTTAGGTGCGCCCCGATATCGAAGTACCACTTCTTCAGGTAGCCGTCCGTACGGGCGTAAATAGGTGACGATATGAATGGCTGCATGTTGCCGGGCAGGATAATCTCCGTGGCCGGGGCAGTCCGCTTGGGCGTCACAACGGAAACTGAAGGTACAGCCATCTGATCCGTCACGACCCTAAGGGTGGTCTCAGCTCTCAGTCGAGACCGGATTCCAAGAGCTAAAACCAACACGACAGCCAGCGCTACGAGCGCAGGAATTAGCCAGCGTCGAGGCGATCTTTGCGGATTCGTGGGTCGGAGAGCGTCCTTCAGCTTCTCAAGTTGTTCATCAAGTTCAAATTGCGTCATATTGATTCACCAAGCTTTCCATCCAACTGTTGGTCCTTGAGCAATGCACCTTTTTGTCTGTTGCCATGCAGCACGCTGAAAAACGTAGGAACGAAGAGCAGCGTGGAGACGGTTGCAAAAATCAGCCCGCCGATGACGGCCCGTCCCAGGGGCGCGTTTTGCTCACCACCGTCTCCGAGCCCCAACGCCATTGGCACCATACCGATAATCATTGCCAGAGCCGTCATCAGCACTGGACGGAAACGTGTGAAGCCCGCCTGCAGGGCCGCCGCGATTGCATCTTTTCCTTCCGCCATCTGCTCCGTGGCGAAACTCACAACCAGGATGCTGTTTGCTGTCGCGACGCCCATGCACATGATCGTTCCCATCAGCGCAGGTACGCTCAAAGTCGTGTGAGTGATGAACAGGAACCAGGCAATTCCGGCCAAGGCCGCGGGCAACGCCGAGATCATAATGAAGGGATCAAGCCATGACTGGAAATTCACGACGATCAGAAGGTAGTCCAGCAGGATGGCAAACAATAGACCCAGGAGCAGTCCGGTATAGGAAGACCTCATGGTCTGAACTTGGCCGCGTATGACGACTCGCGATCCGCGCGGCAATTGGCTGCGCGCCGAATCGATCGCCTTGTTAATGTCGCGCGAGACTCCACCTAGGTCACGTCCTTGTACCGAGCCGAAGATGTCAATCACCGGGGCAACGTTGTAGTGCGACACGACCGCCATGCCGGCTCCCCGTTGGGTAGAGACCAGGCTAGCCATGATCGATGAAGGCGCCGATGGATTGCTGCCTGTCACGGGCGTGTTCACGAGGTCTTGCAGCGAATCTGCGCGATACTGTGGCGTCTGCGTCGCAATGGAATAACTCACTCCATTTTTCGGGTCAACCCAGTATGTCGGCGAAGTCTGGAAACTGCCGCTCAGCGAAACCAGAAGATTTTGCGCGATGTCGTGGGCCGAGAAGCCGAGTTCCTGGGCTTTTGTCCGCTCGATCCTGAGGTGCATGTAAGGCTCATCGAAGGGCTGTTGGATTCGAAGGTCAGCCGTACCTGGCACATACTTAATTCGTTGCAGCAGCTGGCTCGCCCACACCCGGTTGCCCTCCAGGTTGTTGCCGATCACTTGAATGTCGATGGGAGCGGGCAGACCGAAGTTCAAGATCTGCGTGACCATGTCGGAGGGCAGGAAGGCAAACATCACCCCCGGAAACTGCTTGGCCAGGCTCAACCGGAGCTGGTTGACGTAATCGGCGGTCGGATGGTGTTTCGACGAGAGGGTGACCAGGATGTCCGCGTCGGAAGTGCCGATCGGGGCCGAATTGCTATACGACAGATTGATCCCGCTGTAGGGCAGGCCGATATTGTCGATCACGCTCGCCACTTCGTCGGGCGGGATCTGTTTCCTGATCAACGCTTCCACCAGATCGCACAAGAACGCGGTGTCTTCAATGCGCATTCCGGTTGGCGCACGTAGATGAAGCTTGAAACTGCCAGCGTCTACGGTTGGGAAGAAATCCTGCCCCAACCACGGCACTATCAACGCCAACGATCCCAGGCAAGCTGCAAAGAAGATGATTAAGAATGCCCGCTGGTCATGGAGGCATCTCTCCAACAACCGGTGATATCTCTCACGAAAAGCCTCAAAGCCGGCTTCGAACCGCTGCTGGAGCCGAACGAGTACGTTGTGCGATCCAACCGTGTGCTCTCCCACGCTTTGTCCCCGCAGCAGATACTTTGCCATGGTCGGAACGATCGTCCGTGACAGGAAATAAGACGCCAGCATGGCGAACACAACGGCCTCGGCGAGAGGCAGGAACAAATAACGCGCCACTCCCGACAGCAGAAACATGGGCGCGAAGACGATACAAATCGACAGCGTGGACACAAATGCAGGTGTCGCAATCTGCATAGCGCTATCCAGCACTACTTCGTCGAGGTTCTTGTCGGGTTCTGCCTCGCGGTTGCGGTTGATGTTCTCGACTTCCACGGTCGCATCATCTACAAGAATCCCGACCGCAAGTGCGAGACCCCCGAGAGTCATGATGTTGATCGTCTGTCCGATCAGACTCAGTACGATGATCGATGTAAGGATCGCCAGCGGGATGGAGGTTGCAATGATCAGCGTGCTGCGCCAGTTGCCCAGGAAAATGAGAATCATCGCTGCCGTGAGGCACGCGGCAATCAGCGCCTCGCGAACCACACCCTTGATTGCTCCCAGCACGAAAATGGATTGGTCGGCGAGCGGAACCATCTTCAACTGTGACGGAACGGTTGTCGCAATCTGCGGAAGAAGCGACTTGATGCCCGAGATCACCTTCAAGGTAGAGGCGTCCCCAGCCTTCTGAATCGTGAGCAGCACGGAGCGCTGCCCATTCACGCGCACGATGTTGGTCTGCGGAGGAAATCCGTCGCGTACCCAGGCAACATCTTTCATGTAAATCGTCGTGTTGCCGACCGTCTTGATCGGGATACGGTTCAGATCCGCGATCGACTGCGGAGCCGCATTGGGAATGTCAACGTCATATTCCTTGCTGCCGATTTTTGATGTGCCCGTCGGCAGGATCAGGTTCTGTAGCGTGATCGCGTTGACCACATCCAACGCAGACAAGCCTTTCGACTGCAGCGCGCCCGGATTCAGATCGACCTGAACCTGCCGTTGTTTGCCGCCGTAGGGATAGGGAACAGCTGTTCCGGGAATCGTGATTAGTTGGGTACGAATGAAATTAAGACCATAATCATTGAGTGCTTGCTCGGAAAGCCCTTGCCCGGAGAGGGCCAATTGCATCACTGGAACACTCGATGCGCTATAAGCGATGATCAGAGGCGGCGTGGTGCCCACGGGCAATTGTCGAAGTTGGGTTTGCGAACTGGCTGTAATCTGAGCGACAGCACGATCGATGCTGGCGTTGGGCTGCAGGAATACTTTAACGACAGCGATGCCATTGAGCGACTGGGATTCGACATGTTCAATGTTGTCGACGATTGTGGTCATGTTTCGCTCGGTGATGCTGACAATACGGTCCGCCATGTCTTGGGGAAGCAGCCCGTTGTAGTTCCAGATCACGCTGACCACCGGGATATCGATGTTAGGAAAGATATCGGTTGGGGTGCGAAAGATCGCAATCCCACCCATCACGAGAATCAGTATGGCCATTACCACGAAGGTGTACGGCCGACGCAACGCCAATCGAACAATCCACATCTTGAACCCCTCTGTAGTTCCTGCCTTCTGGACTGACCTTGCTATTGCACACTTCGTGCCAGAGCGGTTTTCTTCTTTGCCAATGCAAACGCAATCAGAACAGGCACCTTGCGCGCGACCACAAGCACCTGCCTGAGGCCCAATGGCAAAGTCCCGTCACTCGCCTTTGTGGAGCGTCAATGGAATGACACCAACATCAGGAGAAAGATCCAGTGGAGTAATAACAGAAGTCGTGATCGCTGAATGTCGTGAAAGCTGAGGAAGACATCTTAAAGGAAGGAAAGCTTGTTGCGGGGGAGAACAGAGTTACTGGATTCTCGTAAACGGATCCACGAAAGAAGGAAGATCGTCAACTACTCCAACGTCGGTCTGCCGCTCAGGGCGAGTGATCCCAAGCTTCTTCATCTTCGCGATCAGGGTAGTGCGCTTTAACCCCAATTTGGCTGCCGCACCGGTCGCACCGCCGATGACCCACCCAGCGGCTTCCAGCGTACGCAAAATCAAAGCTCGTTCAGAATCCTTCAGAGTTCTCGGCTGAGGGTTTGCACCGATCTGTGCTGAGAACTGTTTGGGCAGAGGGTTATGGAAGAGGCCATCGTCTGAGAGGATCATCGCTCTCTCGATCAAGTTTTGGAGTTCTCGCACATTCCCAGGCCACGGATAGGCCTCAAAGGCAGAAAGTGTCTCCGCAGGAACCTCATCGATGCGCTTACCCATGCGCCGGGCAAAGATCTCGACGTAGTGCAGGACGAGCGGCGCAATATCCTCGCGTCGCTCCCTGAGAGGCGGCAACTCGATCGGAAAAACATTAAGACGGTAGTAAAGATCACTGCGGAATTGATTGTGATTAACCATTTCCGGCAGATCTCTGTGCGTTGCCGCGACCAGGCGGACGTTCACTCTGTGAGTCCGGCCGCTGCCCAGGCGCTCAAACTCCTGTTCCTGCAGAACTCGCAGCAGTTTCGGTTGCAGGGCCAGCGGAATATCACCGATTTCGTCCAGAAAAAGCGTTCCTTGATCAGCCAGTTCAAAACGCCCCATCTTCTGCGCGATGGCTCCCGTGAAAGCTCCCCTCTCATGGCCAAAGAGTTCGCTTTCTAACAGATCGAATGGAATGGCAGCGCAATTCAGCTTTACGAAAGGCTTTCCACACCGCGCGCTCAAGCTGTGAACAGCTTTTGCGATGAGTTCTTTACCGGTACCCGTTTCTCCGAGAATTAGAACGGTCGAGTCGGTAGGTGCTACACGCTCAACCTGTGCGAGCACACTTTCCAAGGCTGGACTGCTTCCGATAATTTGCTCGAACTTGCGCTCTCTCGAGTCCCGGTCGCCGTACTCGACTTGTTGCAAAGCTTCCACGGAGCCTCCTGGCGGCTTGTTGGGCATACATCTCACAGGGCAGCGCTCAATTGCTCATTGCCGCGCGAACACTCTCGAGCAGGATTTCATCGTCGAATGGCTTGGATAGGAATTCCACCGCGCCGGCTCGCAAGGCCTGCAGCCGCATCTTTTCATCACCATGCCCGGTGATAAATATGATGGGAATGTTGCGATGCTCTGCCTTCAGTCTGGCTTGCAGCTCCAAACCCGACATTCCCGGCATCCGAATATCCGCAATGACACATCCCGTTTGCTGGGCGAGGCCGAAGGCCAGGAATTCTTCCGCTGAAGCGAAAGCTTGTGCCGGAAGGCCAACTTCCTTCATAAGACCCCGAAGGGCGTTGCGCATCGATTCATCGTCATCGACGATGACAACCATTTTTGTGTTTTCCTCAGTTGCCATGATCAAAAACTAGCGCGACTAGGGCTCGGGCGCAATTATGCTTTGGTATAACGTCCTTCATAAGCTAATTTTGAGGGGCGTAGGGATGCTACCGGGAGGCTTTCTTGGGTGTGAGTGTGACTGGTAATTGGTGCGAGCCCAGCGGAAGATTCAGCTTTTCTCCCATTCTGACCAGGTCAGCGAGAGAGTCAGCATGCATCTTCTGCATGACACGTCCGCGATGCACTTTTATGGTGATTTCACTCGTGCCCAGTTCTGCGGCGATCTGCTTGTTGAGCATGCCGGAGACAACAAGAGCCATGACTTCGCGCTCGCGCACAGTCAAAGTTTCGTAGCGGCTTCGCAATTCCGCAGTCAGACCCTGTTGCCGACGCCTGGCGCGGTCGCGATCGAGAGCTTGCTGAATTGCGTCCAAAAGATCTTGCTCGCGAAACGGCTTGGTTAGAAACTCGACAGCGCCAGATTTCATAGCTTTCACCGACATCGGAATGTCTCCATACCCGGTGATGAAGATGATTGGAATCTGGAAACCTGCATCCGCTAATGCCTTTTGAAAATCCAGGCCGGACAATCCAGGAAGCTGCACGTCAAGAATCAGGCAACTCGGACCATCCGACTGCCGGCTGCGCAAAAATTCCTGTGGAGTCGCGAAGGCCTCCGACCGGAGACCGACTGACTTCAGCATACCCTGTATCGACGCACGCACCAGCTCATCATCGTCGACGATACTTACGGTGGGTGTGTCGGCCGGGGTCATTCCTGCACCTCTGCATCGGGTAGGGTGAAGTTAAAAGTGGCACCGCGTCCGGAGTTGGATCTGGCCCACAAGCGGCCGCCGTGAGACTCGATAATCGACCGGCTGATTGAGAGCCCCATGCCGGTACCTTGGGCCTTGGTGCTGAAGAATGCATTAAAGATCTGCTCAGCCTGCTCCGGGGGAAGCCCCACGCCTGTGTCACTCACCGAAATCAACAACTGACCACCGTCGCCCCTCAGGGATCTGATTGTAAGTTGGCCCTCGCTCTTCGTGTCATGCATGGCTTCGATGCCGTTGAGCATGAGATTCATCAGAACTTGCTGCAATTGCACTCGATCCGCTATCACCGGCGGTGAGTCCGCGGCCAATTCGGTTTGAATCGAAACGGAATACCTCGATGCTTCGCCGCGCAACAGGATAACCATCTCTTGAATTACTTCGCTCACTTCCACCACGCTGGTTTGGGGCGCGCCCTTCTTGAATAGCTGTCGAAGCCGGCTGATGATGTCAGACGCCCGAGTCACAGCTTTGACCATCCGCGCGGCGGATTCACGAGCTTCTCCTATATCCGGCTGCTCTCGCGCCAGCCACCGCAAGCAAGTCCTGGCATCGGTCACCGCGGCTGCGATCGGCTGATTGATCTCGTGCGCCAGCGATGCAGTCAACTCCCCCATCGTCGTCGCCCGGTTTATGTGTGCCAGATCGGCCTGTACCTGTCGTAGCCTTTCGCGCTCCTTCTCTGCCTGCCTTCGTTCGGTGATGTCCATCACGGTTCCCACGAATTCAACGACATCGCCGGATGGGGTGAGAACCGGGTGGCCTACCGTGTGGATGTCTCTGACATCGCCGCCAGGATCAACGATTCGGTAATCCACCTCGTAATCCACCTTCTCGCGGCCTGCTCTCTCGGCTGTTTCCCTGACCCTGCGCTGATCGTCAGGATGGACATGCTGCAAAAAGGTTTCGAATCGGGGTAGTCCATTCTGCGGTTCAAAACCTAGTACGCGGTAGCATTCTTCAGACCAGTACCTCATCTCGCCGGTGGCGGATACCCGTGCCCAGCTCCCCGTCTTGCTTAGTCTCTGCGCTTCCTCCAGGTAAGCCTCGCTGCGCTGCAATTCTCTTGTTCGTTCCATGACCTTAATCTCGAGTAGGTCACGGGCCTGGCGCAATTCCGCTTCGTGCTCCTTCAGGACCTGCTCCGCCCGCTTCCGGTCGCTGATGTCAGTGCACGTACCGAACCATTTCACGATCCTGCCGTCGCTGTCCCGGATCGGCGTTCCGCGCGTCTTAAACCAAGCGTATGTCCCATCGCTCCTGCGAATACGGTATTCCACGTCATAAGGCTGACGCCCCGCCACAGACTCTGTCCAAAATTGCCGGGTAGGACCGCGATCATCCGGATGCAGCGTCTCCATCCACGCCCAGCCGAGCAATTCGCTCTCCGCGATACCGGTGTAGGTTGTCCACTGTGTGCTGAAGTAGTCGCAGGCACCATCCGATCCGGCGCCCCATACCAACTGCGGCAGTGCCTCGGTAAGACTTCGCCAGCGTTGCTCGCTCTCGCGCAGTGCCTCCTCCACGGTCCGTCGTGAAGCACTGAGCCAGCAAAATACCAGCGCCAAGGACGCAAAGAATATCAGGGATAGGAGACGATAGGGCACACGAATCCCCGCGATCTCGACGTAAGGAACCAGCGGCTGGAAAAAATAGCCGAGGCTCCCCACGGAAAGGAGTAAGGCAGCGAGGCCTGGGGCCATTCCACCAAACCAGGCGGTGACGGCAACGGCGGTAAGGAAAAGTGCGCCGCGAACATCGAAACCCCTGCCAAACAGCAACGCCACCGCGAGTGCAGCCCCGACGGAGAGAACCGCGAGCCCGTAGCGCCAAACTGCCTGTCGAAGGATCGGAGGCGGAATCTTCCAGCCCGTCATGGCGTATCTATCCGCGGCATAGTGCTGCGACGGCACCGGAAGATATTGTATTTAAATCGAGCTCCTATAGTGCAATTTCGAGGTCTCAGAACGCCGCGCCCTTTTTATTGGAAGCTTTCTGTCGGGATGGTGGGTTCGACGACCACGCCACTCTTTATGGTTGTGTAGTGTAATCCTGACGACGAAGCAGCTTGTTCGATAAGACTAGAGCTTATCCTCGGAAGGGATAGGAAGTTTCTCTTCGATCCTCAGGACCTTCTTCGGAGCATGCCTGCGGAAAAGACGCTTCATGTCGGGCGTAAATTCGCGTAGAAGGTCCCCGATGACGTCCGAGCTCAGAGCACCGCTAAAACGATCCATCGTATCCCCGAACGTCCGGTCCTGCCTTGGATAGTAACTATTTTGTAGCGCGCTGGTGAGCAGCGTGCCCAGAAACTCGGACGTGTTGAACGCACTCTCGCCGCGGTCGTTCTTCGTAATCACCACCCTGGTTGCGGAATACCATGCCCGTGGGAAGAGCCCTCTCTTGGGCGAGGGAAAATATCGAGGATCCTGACGCAGGATTGTCGACAAGGCGTACGCCTGGATGAATCTGCGCGATTCTGTGTTTGCCAGAGTCGCACCGAATCGCTTGCCCCAACCTTGCATACCTCCGCCATAATGCGGCCACTGGTCCGTGGCCTGAGCCTCAGTCGCCTCAAACCCTGCTGACGCGAAGGTGTACGGCGAATAGGTGGTTCTCAGAAAAAGTCTGAACTTGCAGCGACTAGATAAAGGAGGATAGGACACCTGCGTCCCGGTCGAAGTTGTTCCGTCACCTTCCGCCGGAGGTTGGGAGGTGGCGTGGGGCGCGCTTAGGCTACACCGAGGGGTCTTTTCGAGACTTAACGGTCCGGGCTGCACGAGTGATGCCGGGCTGGCGTCGGATCCGTCCAGCACCGTGATCGAAGGAGCCCACGGCGCTTCTCGTTGGATAGATGACGACTGCGCTGTGGCTAAACCCTGCGACATTGCCATCGCAATCGTGACCAGCAAGACAGTCGTCATCGACGTGGATCTTATTTCTTGATGCATGGCAGCCGTCCAGCATCGCTTCACCTCTCGGCTGACTCTCACTCCGCCGCATGACAAGTCGAAAAGGGAGTGCAGACAACCGTTTTCTTTGCCAGTTTCGCAAATCAGGTCCGAGATCTTTCTCTTATACATCTTGTCCTGCGTAACGCAGACTCGGCTGGAATGCCGTTCTGATTTGCGCAACCGGGACCATGGGAGCAATCGGGGTGCCAGAGAACCGTCAGCTTCAGTTCTGGGTTGACTGCGAGAATTGTCGGATGTCACTTAGCGTGTCATGTCACGCGTATGACGCACTGACGAACTGCGGACAGCACGACTTCTATTGGGCCTTATGCGGAAGCGGCACTGGGAAGCGCAGTGCGCGCAAAGCTCTGCTCCAGAACGATTGAACGAGGCTTGCATTTGCGAGGGCGGTTGGAGATACAAATGCACTACTGGAACCGGAAAAACGGCTTTCCCTCAGGACGGCCATCGAATCGAACTTTAGAAGGAGAATTGAAAATGCAAACTCGCAAGCTCGGCAACTCTGACCTGCACATCACCCCGGTCGGCTATGGCGCATGGGCCATCGGTGGCTCAGGCTGGCAGTTCGGATGGGGATCGCAGGACGACAATGATTCCATTGCTGCGATCCATCTCTCCCTTGAGCTCGGAGTCAATTGGATTGATACCGCCGCCGTCTATGGCTTAGGACACTCCGAGGAAGTCGTCGCCCGCGCGCTAAAGAGCTGGCCCGGCCCACGGCCCTACGTCTTTACCAAATGCGGACTGCGCTGGGATTCGCAGGGTAAGGTGCGAAAGGTGTCGACCGCCGATTCGATCCGGCGCGAAATCGAAGACAGCCTCCGGCGCCTGTCCGTCGAGGTGATCGACCTATACCAGATCCATTGGCCTCCCGATCCCGATTCGGCGGAACTGGAAGAAGGCTGGTCAACGCTTGCCTCCTTGCAGCAGCAAGGCAAACTACGTTGGATAGGAGTCTCCAATTTCAATGTCCAGCAACTGCGCCGCGCCCAGGGGATCGCGCCCGTTACTTCTCTCCAGCCTCCGTATTCGCTGGTGCACCGCGAGATTGAAGACCAGGTTCTGCCGTACTGCCTGCGGGAAGGAATTGGAGTCCTTGTTTATTCTCCAATGGCTTCCGGGCTGCTGACCGGCGCCATGACCCGCGAGCGCGCAGCCAATCTGCCCAACGACGATTGGCGAAAGACTCATCCCGACTTTACCGAGCCGCTGCTTTCCCGGAACTTGGCGCTGGTGCAACGCTTGGAGGAGATTGGCAGACGCCTCAACCGGTCAGCCGGAGAAGTCGCAATTGCTTGGACACTGCACAATCCAGCTGTGACAGGAGCTATCGTCGGCGCCCGCAACGCGCGTCAGGCAAAGGGGGTCATGCGCGCCGGCGAGTTGCATCTTCGCGATGAGGAAGTGACGGAGATCGAAACTCTTCTGATCGAAACTGCGGCCTGAGACGAAAGCGCCTTGGCGTTGGGCTGAGACTCTTAAGACATCCATCTCTCAGCCCAGCCATTGCGGATTGGCGCACGTACCATCCAACTGGCGATTGGACTGCTCAAGCCGGACAGAGGCAGGGTTTGCATTTATTCTGAGGATATCGCTCACTCGAGCGAGGAAGATCGGTTTCGTGTTCGGCACCATAGGTGCGGGGTGCGCGAAGAGTCGCTGACCGCATGGCCGTGCTTGACCGGCTAAACTGAATCCTGCAGCGCTCCGCTACCATCCTAAGAAGAACGTTCTATGAACTCCAAAGCAGGCAAATTGCTGGTGGTTGAGTCCGATGATGCTCTAAGGAAGCAAATTGTCGCGGTACTCAGCGATGCCGGATATGAGGTTTCAGCCGACTCTCGGGAAGGAATGAAAACGGTCCTTGCCTTCGATCCCGACGCAGTTGTCTTGGGTGCTGACCCACCGCAACTTGATTGCTGTGACCTTCTTTCCGAAATCAAGGGTTCCGAGCTTACTCACAACATGCGCGTCGTGATGCTATCTCCGGGAGGATCAGCCGAGCGCACCCGGGGACTGGATCTCGGGGCCGATGATGTCTTGTCTCTACCCTTCGACTCACACGAATTGCTGTCCCGGGTCCGTTCGCAACTGCGGAATAAATCCATTGCGGACGAATTTCGTGAGCGGCTGCGCCTTGCCGAGGAAAATCGAAGTGCTACCCAGCAGGTGGTGACGGCGGTCAACGAAGAACGGCGGACGCTGCGGGTTGGCGGACTAGCCGCTCTTACTGTGCTTATCGTTGCCGCACTGGCCTTCGTTTTCTTCTACCGTCGCGGCCAGGAACAGAATACCCGAGTCTATGCAGCGATCACTCGATTGCAGACTGGCGTGCTGACGCAACAACAGTTGATGGAACGATCGCGTCGAGCCCTTGAAAACGGAGACCGCGGTTCATCGAACGCGAGCGATCCACAGAAGCTTCAGCTGCAGAAGAAAAGTGAAGACCTGAGAGCACAAATTGCAAGCAACAAGGCAGAAAACGCCTCCACGTTGCAAAGTCAGCTAGCCGCTGTTGACAACCGTCTTCAGAAGCTCGAGACCGAGGGCAAGGTTGCACAGACGATTATCCAATCGTATGAGCCGAGCGTCTGCCTCATCCATGTTGTGCTTGCCTTCCGTGACCACACGACCGGATTGACGTTGCACTACGCCGGGGTGACAAGCAGTGGCGAGCCCACGACCGACGAACACAATAATCCACTCTTGAGCCTTACCGGAAGTGGTCCGGAAGTACACCTGGATGTTTTTGGCACAGGATTTCTCGCTTCGGCCAGTGGACAAATCCTCACCAATCACCACGTGGCCCAGCCTTGGTGGCAGAATGATGATTTAAAAGAACTGCTCGATCAAGGCCTCGAACCAGTGGTCGGGGAAATGACTGCATATTTCCCCGGGGTTCCCCACGGCGTCGCCATCATTACCGAGAAGATTTCCTCGACCGCCGACGTTGCTGTCGTGAAAGGAAATGTTTCAGAACTGGGAATCAAACAGATAGCCCTTGCCGATGGGCGCGGTTCCGCAGTTAGCGGAGGGCCGGTTGTGCTCTTGGGATATCCTACCGCTCTTGATGCAATTCTGGCTCGCGCGGGATCAGACACGCTCCAGTCCATCGCGACCGCATCCAAAGGCGATCCGAAGCAAGTGATGGAAGAACTCGCCCGCCGCCACCTGATCAGGCCTACTACTACTCAAGGGCACATTGGCGACGTCCTGCCTGACAAGATTGTCTATGATGCCCAAACCACTTCGGGCGGCTCTGGCGGTCCTCTTTTCAATAATGAGGGCAAAGTTATAGGAATCAACTTTGCAATGGTGCGTGAGTTCGGCGGATCGAATTTCGCCATTCCTGTTGGCTACGGGAAGACACTTCTGAAACCTTAAAACCGGCGACTCTGCAGAAACCGTGGCAGCGCTACGCGAAACTTGGCTTCGGCGGCGCGCACACTGAGTTAAACCAGCGACTGATATACACTTCTGTGTGAGCTTCACCGCAGTAATGCCGGGCTCCGGCCGCGTTGGCGGTTTCAGAATTCCACCGGTACACAGTAAGCTCGGAATCTCCACATCGAATTACGAACCAGGGGAATGGGTTCGTCGTCACCAGACCACAGACTTCACATCTAAATTCCTGCAGAGACGCCATGGTTCCGTTCCGTATGTCAGTGGTTAGTCACACTTGCTTCGTGATCGAGGCTGGTCGCAGATTTGGTGTCAAAATCGTGAGTTCGCCGACTTGTTCCCTCTTCACGGTGCCACGCAGGTGAGCATGATCCATCATCCAAACCTCGGGAATGATTTCGCCGACCAGTTGTCCATGACAGAAAAGCCGGACCACGGAACTCTCAGAGACGACAATTCCAACGGCTTTGGTAACTGCGCTCATGTTGGCGGCAGCGATGTGACGGCTGCCGAGTCCCAGCGGGACGTCAACTTGTGCGGCCACGGCATCCAGGTAGCGGCAACCGGAAAGGACAATTCCTTCCCGACTGACCACGAACCCGCCGTCCAGCTGCGCCAATTCCTTGATCGTTCCGCGGAGATTGAGATTGGTGACGTGCAGTGAAGATTCAGGATGCCCCGATAACGGATCCAAAATTAACGGTCTGGATCTCGCGAGGACGGCATTCTCGTCCCCCAGTGTGAATAGCGTGCCAACGCGCCTTCCCTCTCGGCCCTCGCGAGCAATTTCGACTGCGAGCTCAATTAGAGACTCTAGAACGTCAGGATCGTATTCCGTTACTTGGCAAAGAATACTCTCAAACATCCATCGGACTCCTCGGTTCTGATAGACGCATGGAAAGACGGCGCGGATTCACTCTGCATTGGATGAAAGACCCACAAGGAGGATTCAGGCAGGAATCTGGCCGCCAATGTTTAATCGAGTCGTGCAGTAAGGTGTAGTTTTGAACCGCGGTCAGCAACTGGTCTTTGCCGCCGGGGACATCATGTACCGGCAAGTCACCTGGACACTACTTGCCGGTGCCGATTGCCTGTTCGCCTATTTCGCCACGGATTTTGAGCAGTTCATGCCAGGAGGTTGGCCCCTCGCTTCCCGCAGAGTAGTTGGGAAAGTACGGCAATGGCAAATGCGCCCAGGCTTCTTCAATCGGCGTAATGATGCGCCACTCTGCCTCTACTTCGTCTCGACGCGTAAACAGAGTTGCATCGCCACGCATCGAGTCCAGCAGCAGAGTTTCGTACGCAACCGGTCCCTTCGACCCAAAGCTCGCTTGATAAGAGAAATTGGCCTGAACCGTCACCGTCCGCATCTGCGTTCCCGGTCGCTTCGCGTCGAATGCGATCGAGATTCCCTCGTCCGGCTGAATGCTAATGGTAATGACATTCGGGCCAATGCCCGACGACGCGCTCGCAAATAAGGCCTGTGGCGTTGGCTTGAGATGAACACGGATCTCCGTCAGATTTCGTCGAAGACGTTTCCCAGTTCGGATGTAGAAAGGAACTCCGGCCCAACGCCAGTTCTCAATCTGAAACCTTACCGCAGCGTAGGTTTCCGTTACGGAGTTGCGATTCACGCCTGGCTCTTCCCGATAGCCTGGCACTCGTTTCCCGTCACTCACGCCCGCACCATATTGCCCCCGAGCGGTAAATCGTGCTGCATCCTCGACACTCATTGGCCGAATGGATCGAAATACTTGTACCTTTTGTTCACGCACCGAATCCGCATCGAACGCTAGCGGCGGCTCCATCGCAGTGAGCGCCAGCAACTGAAGCAGATGGTTTGCCACCATATCGGGCAGGGCGCCGGTCTCTTCGTAGAAGGCCGCACGGTTTTCGACTCCAACCGTTTCAGCCGCTGTGATCTCCACATAGTCGATGTAGTTTCGGTTCCACACCGGTTCGAACAGCGAGTTGCTGAAGCGGAAGACGAGGATGTTCTGCACTGTCTCTTTACCAAGATAGTGATCAATCCGGTACACCGCTTTCTCGTCAAATACTCCGTGCACCACGTCATTTAGCACGTTTGCCGATTCCAAGTCCCGCCCGAAGGGCTTCTCCAGAACAATTCTCGTCCACCCCTGTTCACGGCGGTTCAGCCCTACTCCTCCCAAACCTTCGATGATGGGTCCCGCTACTGAAGCGGGCGTCGACACATAGAACAAATGGTTTGGGCTCGAACCATTTTTTTCCATCTCCTCTAGCCGATTGCGTAACCGAAGATAGAAATTCGCATCGTTGATGTCACCTTCCATGTAGTGCAGGCGCGTTTCAAAATCTGTCCAGCCCGACTCGCTGAAGTTGCGCGCGTCTTTCGACTTGGCCGCTGCTTCCCCTGTTCTCTTGCGAAACTCCTCAGAGCTCATTGGCGTGCGGCCGATTCCGAGAACTTCGAACTCAGGGTTCATGCAGCCTTCACACGACAGGTTGTAGAGGCCGGGAATCAGCTTCCGCTTCGTCAAGTCGCCCGAAGCTCCAAAAACAACCAGGACACACGAGTCTCCGGTTGGGAGTGGTTGTTGCGACAACTTCTCGAGGGGATTGGCTTGGATAATGGCTGACATAATCTTCTATGATCTATAGATGCTCTCGATGTGGATTTCGAATCGTACCCGGAAACTGCAACTGGATGACCATGGAACCGCCGATTCCGCAATGTTCAGTTCGTGAACCCATCGCCGAACATCGGGAGGCCGCTCTTTGATTGTTCGCACGAGACTTGGTCTTGGATGACATCCCGGTGCTCGACAAGAATGCTGTCTTTGATGCGAAGAATGTCCGCAGCAATCCAAATTCACGGGCAGGCCGAAATGCGAAAATCGTCCGTGCACCATGACGATGTCTCGATCAGCGACGATCGTTCCTGGCTCATAGTTGAGCGTCGGCGAAGGCTCTTGATGAGATTGAACCGACCCTCACGACCAGGTGGGATATGAGCGCTGTGTTGAATGCAGTCAGGGGACCAATAACGCTCGGTCGCTACGTAGTCCCGTTTTGGTTGAAGAGAGTGTCGAAAGCCTCGAGGACGAGTGCCTTGTTCTTTTCCTGTTTAGTTCGGCTCATTGAATTTTCCTTATGCAGAAACGTTTAGGCTCGGTCCCTTCATCCCCTACTTTCATTACTCTGTGCTGAGTCGGTAAATGCTCGCGCGGAGCGGCTAGATCTGGGCTCTGCCCCCGTCAACGAACAGTTCGACACCTGTGACGAAGCTGGAGTCATCGGAAGCGAGAAACAAGGCTACCTTGGCAACTTCCTCGGGTTTCCCCATCCGTCCCATCGGGATGGTGGAAACAATTCGCGCAATCACCTCTGGGGATTGCCGACTCGCCAGTGGAGTATTGATCGGGCCTGGACTCACCACGTTTGAGCGGATATGACGGTCCTTCAGATCTGTAGTCCAGGTTCGTACAAAAGAGCGGATTGCAGCTTTGCTCGCGGCGTAGACGCCAAAGGCGGCAGTACCCTTAACACTTGCTACGGAACCGTTGAGAATGATCGACCCACCATCCTTTAGGAGCGGCAGTGCCTTTTGCACCGTAAACAGCGCTCCCCTTACATTGATGTTGAACAGCTTGTCGAAATGATCTTCGGTGACCGCCCCGAAGGGAACAAATTCGCCAACGCCGGCGTTGGCGAAAACAATATCGATTCGCCCCTTTACCTTAGAGACGGTCTCGTAGAGACGATCAAGGTCATCCAGTTTGGCAACATCTCCCTGAACGCCAGAAACGTTGCTGCCGATTGCCTTTACGGCCCCGTCGAGCTCCTTCTGCCGACGGCCCGTGATAAAGACATAGGCACCCTCTTTAGCGAACAGCTTTGCCGTAGCCAAGCCAATCCCCTCCGAACCCCCGGTGATGACTGCTACTTTCCCCTGCAGCTTCTTGCCTTCGGCCATCGAGGTTTTCCTCCTGTGTTTCCGTGTTCGCATTCCTCCCTCGTCCCAGAGCTAGACAAGACACCTCGTTTCCCACAGGAGCGAGGTGCCCTGATTGCCAAAAGATTTAGTCCGCGATCATCCCTCCATCAACCGCCAGGGATGCTCCGATGATGTAGGAAGCCTTGTCAGAGCCAATGAACATGATGGCATTTGCAATTTCCTCGGGAGTGCCGATGCGCTTGTTAGGAACTTGTGACTCGAGGAAATTTGCTTTGTTTTCTTCCGATTGCGCAAAGTGGTTGAACATTCTTGTCTCCACCGGACCAGGGCCAACGATGTTGACACGAACGCCTGTGCCGGCGAGTTCGAGCGCCGCAGACTTCGTGATGCCTTCCACGGCGTGCTTGCTGCCGACATATACCGAAGCGGTAGGGCCACCGACTTTGCCGTACGAAGACGAGATGTTCACAATGCTGCCTTTGCCTTGCCGAAGCATCGCCCGAATCTCATACTTCATGCTCAGAAGCACGCCGAGCACATTGGTGTCGAAGATGTCTTGATAGGCTTCGGTCGTTACATCAGCAGCGGGGCCGGGATTGCCCACCGTGCCAGCGTTATTGACGGCGATGTCCAGGCGAGAGAAACGAGCAATGGTTTTGTCGACGAGGTTCTTGACTTCGTCGTCATGGCGCACATCGGTGCGTACAAATTCGGCCTCGGCCCCGAGGTTGCGCAGTTCGGTGGCAAGCTTTTGTCCTTCATCGTCGTGTCGACCGGAAACAACGACGCGCGCTCCTTCTTGCGCGAAAGCCAGAGCGGTAGCGCGTCCGATGCCCGTCAGCGCGCCGGTAATTAAAACGACTGGTGAACTCATAACTACTACCCCCTTTGATCTTTGATCTGGCACCCATGCAGGTCAGGCATGACGGAACGTCAGCCCAGCCGCTTTCGAGATAGCTCAGACCACTTACTTAGATTGCGACCTTGAGCGTTAGTAGCGGGCTTGCAGCATACTTTATTACAACGGGCAACGATGCCTCACAAGCATGGGCTAGAGAGTGGAATGATGGCCCTACCATTTCGTCTCGGCTGTCGAGGCAGTAAGCCAGATGTGGCTGCAAAAGACGGCACAGATCACAAATTTGGCTAAGTGGGCCGATTCGACATTGGCGAACGAGGTCGGTGCGCTACGCTTGACGCGCCGCGCCCGTGGATATTGGAAACACCTTGGGCCCTGACTGGGCGGGAGTCCGGCCGTGCAGCACATTAGAGCGGCGGGGGCGTTCGTCGAGACCAAGCGCTTGCATACCAGGCGCTGGAGATGTTGCGGATCAAACGCATACATGGGTAACAGTTCACCGGTTGTCTTGCGGTGTGACAGTCGTGCGACTCAGAATCGCCATTGGCAATGAATTGCCCAACTTATCCTTGTAGGTAATCGTGTCTTCTCCGACGACAACCAGGAGCTCACGACCAGCTGCATTCCGAACGCTATCTGTGCCGAGCGGCGGCTCGATTAACGCGCTATAGGCTGTGTTGCCGACTCTCACGCAAACCTCACAGCGAGTGAGCGAAGGATCGGCATCGGCGGCTTGATGGCATCGCGCCCCAGTGATCGTGCCCACTTGGGATTTGGAAGTCTTCGGAGCTTCTTGCCCGGGAGGCGTCGTTGCCAGTTCCGGCAAAGTTGACCGATTCAAGATGACCGCCACGTTGTGCGCCAGTTTCTGAGTCGCTTGCAAGGTGTGCAAGATGGACTGGACATTCTGTCGGAAAACGCTCTCCAGAACGAGGTGACCTTCCCGTGTGTAAAGCTGAATCCGGATCGTCAATTTAGTCGATCCACTCACAGTAGTCCGTCCCCAAAACCTTAGGAAGAGTCCCGGGACGATTCCGAGCAAGCCTACGTCATCGAGAGTCGCGCGACGAGTCTTGCTACCCGGCGCGTACCGTTGCACTGTCGTCTTCAGAGTGAGCAGGTCAGGAACGTTATTCGCGTTGCGGTCATCGCTAGGAAGCACCCGATTGAACTGCTTCGTCCTGACCAGCTCTCCCAAAAGATCTCTGTCGATTTCGGCTGCGAGAAATGGATCGGGGCTCACGTCCCCGGAGTCGACTTCATCGACTTGGATGCTCCATTGCCGCTCCCCGCCGTTCTTAGCTACTGTGGAGGATCCTGCAAACGCAGGTGGAACGAAGATGTGAAGGTGCAACCCAGAAAGCATCAGGATCAAGGATGCCAGGTATCCGCTCCTCATGTTGCGGCGAAAGAGCCCAGATAAGTCAAACGCAGTGTTAGTTTCGGCAGGAGAATGTTCTGGGCTTGTTTTCATTCTCAATCTCCGGATGAAATCTACGGACGCCTGTGCTGTCCAGCGTTTCCGGTCCTTTGAAAATAAGGCTGCGTGATGCTGAATTCTCTATTCCTAAGGTTTGATTTAGGCGGAAGCCTTGTTTGGTCTCATCGCCTCCCTGAAATCTCGCCGAACCTGCTCTTCCTGTTTTAGGACGCGGTTGAGCTCTTGAACGATCTTCAGCAATTCATCCGGATCTTTCGCTCCCAGCGCCGCGTTGCACAACTCTCTCCAATTTTTGCGCTCTCCATCAGCCACAATCGATTCCCTCCGTACGTTTGGCTTTTGTGGAACATAGTGGGTTACCCTCATCGGAGACGGTTATTTCAGGCAAAACCGAATATCTTCTTCATTTCCTCGTACTCACAGTAGCGCTTCCCCGGCTGCTGACCGCTCTTAGGGCCGCGACAATCGAGCCAACAATGCAAACACTCATCAGTAAAGTCAGAGCGCTCAAACATAGGCCGCCCAGCAGCGCAACGGTGCTTTCCAGCATGTCACGTCCCTCCGTGTCTAGTGTCCTGTGCCCGAAGTCCCAGGACTCCGAATGCAGCTCGCTGGTTTCTAAAACAGCCCAGTGAGGCAGCAGTTACAGATGACTGGCAAATGTCTCCTCGCCGATCAAAAGCGCATGGCAGGCAGTGGAAAGCCTGCCTGCCCGGATTTCACGATCAGAATCGAAAAACAATTCCAGCCGATGGTTGCGCCGTGTGGGTCCAGCTGTCAGTATTGAGGGCCCGGATGCCAAAATCGGCGTCTTTGTAGACATAGCCCCTATATTCACCGCGCAAAGAGAGGTGTTTGGTTAGCGTGTAATTGACTCCTGCGCCATACAGGAAAGTAGCTTTTGCCTGAGTGTCGGCGCCGGACACGAAGCCGCCCGCGTTGCCGGTTGGATGAAATACCAAACTGCCGCCGCCGCCCAGAACGTACGGATTGAGCCTGGCGATCGTGAACGGAAGATTTACAACTACATCAGCTGTGGCTGTGTGCACATCAGACTGGACTCTCGAGAACCCACCCGTAGAAAAAAACCTTTGGGTGTCACGGTCATAGCCGTAGTTCGCTTCGCCGGAGAACCAGCGATTGAAGTGATAACGGTAACCGACGAGAAATCCGCCCGTGTCTGTCGTTGTCCGCGAGACTCCTTGGCCGCTAGTGTCCTGGGTGAAAAAGCCTGTGCCTTGAACACTGATCTCCGAGCGATTTTCCTGAGCCGTGGCGCCAAGACTTAAGACAATGATAAAACCTGCAAGCATAATTGCAGTTCGTCGCATGGTGTGGTTGCCTCCGTATTTGAATATGTGTCCGCGATTCCAGCAGTGATGGTCGCGGTGCAGAGTGGTTGTCACAGCCTCAGTATTCGCATGTGAGATGCCAAAGCAGCGTCTGTCCTTGCGCCGTCCTCAAATGCTTGAGCGAACGAAGGTTGGGCAACGCGGGCCCGGAGGCTTAAGGGATGGATTGTCGAGCGCTTCGCCACGCGATTTGCCAGATGACGAAGGCTACGACATTTTTTATCGAACCCTTCTGACTTTTCGTTACATCAGATTGAACATATCCACGGACCAGACACTCGTCGTTTCGTCGCGGCGGTGGGGTGGAGACAGAAGCGCCGCTGCTGCGGGCGGCCAATGCGATTGGCACGTGCAGCGATCGCGACATTGCCTTTCGGGAGGCTTAACGTATGAGCACCTCTTCGATGACACTGTACAGCTCACTCAACTCCCAGCAGCCTCCGAGCACTACACCGGAATTGCAACGCGAGAGCGACCGACTGACGCTGCTCCTGGATATGACGACCACTTTGGTCTCGACTTTAGAGTGTCGCGATCTCCTGCGCGCGGTGTCGGCGAGCATCCGTCGAGTCATGCATTGCGACATCGTCGGGGTCTGGCTGCCGGATGTGGAGCGCGTCCATTTGCGCCAACTGGCTATGGACTTCCCAGAGGGTAAGGGATTCGCTAGGGAGGGCGCGCTGCAACCGATCGAGGGGTCCGTGATCGGCGCGGTATTCAAAGCCGGCAACCCTGTCGTATTGGATCTCCGGAGTGCACAGCTGGCGGCCCATGTGTCTACGGAAGTTCGCGCCGAAGCCCTCGAGTCGGGTTGCGCTCTGCCCTTGATCAGTCGAGGTCGTACGCTCGGGGTGCTCACACTCGGCAGCCGGGTCGAAAACTCAATCCGCCAGGACGACGCTGACTTCCTGATGCGCGCCGCCGGACAACTGGCGATCGCCATCGAGAATCGCCTGGCCTATCGCGAGGTAGCCGAATTGAAAGACAAGCTCGCCCAGGAAAAGCTGTATTTGGAAGACGAAATCCGTGGCGAACTGGATTTCGAAGGAATTGTGGGACAGAGTTCGGCTCTCCGCCGTGTTTTGAATCTGGTGGATACCGTGGCTCCCAGCGACTCGACGGTGTTGCTTCTGGGCGAAACCGGGACGGGAAAGGAATTGATTGCGCGCGCCATCCATGAACGCAGCCGGCGCAGGGATCGGACCTTCGTAAAGCTCAACTGCGCTGCGATTCCCACCGGACTGCTGGAGAGCGAGCTTTTTGGACATGAGCGAGGCGCCTTCACAGGCGCCATTGCGCAGAAGATTGGACGGCTGGAACTGGCTGATCAGGGCACGCTCTTCCTGGATGAGGTGGGAGATATTCCCATCGAGATCCAGCCGAAGTTGCTCCGCGCTTTGCAGGAACGTGAGTTTGAAAGGCTGGGCAGCAACCGAACCAAGCAAGTCGATGTGCGGCTGGTGGCGGCGACCAATCGCGATCTGGAGAAAATGATGGCGGACCGCGAGTTCCGCAGCGACTTGTACTATCGCCTAAACGTGTTTCCGATCCGCATCCCGCCCTTGCGCGAACGTCCGGAAGATATTCCGCTGCTGGTCCGATATTTCACGCAAAAGTACGGGCGCCGCATGCAGAAGCAGATCGAATCCATTCCTGCCAAGGCCATGAAGAAGCTCTCCTCCTGGCATTGGCCGGGAAACATTCGTGAGCTGGAAAACTTTATCGAGCGTTCGGTGATCCTCACGCGTGGGACAGCATTGCAAGCTCCGATCGCTGAACTGGGCCACAATGGGAGGCATGCCCCGGTGGCGGGCACGCGCGAAGCGAATGAACGCGATGAGATTGTCCGCTTCCTGAAAATGACGAACGGGCGAGTGGCAGGTCCTGAGGGTGCGGCAGCACGTATGGATATCAAACGCACAACATTGATCTCTCGCATGAAGAGGCTCGGAATCGACCCGCAGAGAGTATTGTGAGCCTTAATCAGGGATCCCTCCCGCGTACGCTTCAGCGGGGACTCCTGCTTCTCCCTTGAACGTCGGCCTGTGTTCCTAACCGTCCGTCACTAGGCGTCGACAAGTGTCGAGATTGCCCCCGATATTTCCCGACACCCTCCCGATCAGGATCTATCCCTTCCGTTAGAGTCAGCGATTTAGGACGTTCTCGCGGCGCTTAACTTTGGTCCTTTGATTGCATTGAACCAGGCAGCCGCGGAGGCTGCGGGTTGTGAAAGCAGTTTGTAAATGACTAGCAACGAGAGTCCCGCTCAACGGGGAGGATTGCACATGCCGCACGCAATGTTGCCGACAACGGAAGATATTATTTCCGACATTCTTAACTGGGTATGTCCGGAATGCGGCGGACGGATGGGCGGACGCACCAATGCATTTAAGTGTGAAGGTGAATGTCGAACGGACTGGCGCGACGTTTGGGAGCATCGCTTAGCCGAACCGGCAAGAACACGAACTCGCCGCAGACTATAGGCATGCAGTACGCGGATTATGCGAGAACCGAGGAGGCGCGGGAGGTACTGCTATGAATGCCATCGTCCATCTTCTTTTGAAGCACGGTTACTCGGTTCTGTTCGCCTCAGTGTTCGCGCGCCAAATGTGGTTGCCCGTACCGGCAATTCTATTTCTGATTGCTGCTGGGGCCCTAGCCGGCGACGGACGGATGACCTTAGCAGTCACCCTCGGCCTTGCAGTCGGTGCCTGTTTGCTGGCCGACATGGTCTGGTACGAGGCCGGTCGACGATGGGGTGACCAGATCCTGCACTTCATTTACGGCCTCGCGCTAGACCCGGACGCCGCCGCCCGCCGGTCGAAAGAGACGTTCGTGCGACATGGGCTTCGGACACTCATGCTCGCCAAGTTCGTCGTTGGACTGGACGCGGCGACGCCTCCCTTAGCTGGATTGTCCGGGACCAGCCCGCTCCGCTTCATCGCCTTTGACGCCGTTGGAGCCGCTCTGTGGTCAGGTGTTTATGCCGGACTCGGCTATGTCCTCGGCAAAGACCTGGATCGTGCGGCTGTGTACGCAGTCAGATTGGGCGTGCTTTGGGTCTTTATTGTGTTCGCTGCGCTAGCTATCTACGTCAGCCGCAAGCTCGTTCGATGGCATCGCTTTGTGGGCGAATTTCGAATGGCGCGGATCACGCCGGAAGAGCTCAAGGCGAAGCTAGACGCGGGCGGAAAGGTCATGATGGTTGATCTACATGACTGCCGGGGTGCTCTGCGGGGCCACCAGAGCATTCCGGGCGCGGTATGCATGGATCCACATCGGCTTGGACAGCACGATAATTTCACCAAGCGAACGCCGATCCCTCGTGATCGCGAAATCGTCCTTTACTGTAGTGCTCCGCATGAGCTCACGAGCGCGCGTGTAGCCCTTCAGTTACGCCGCTGGGGATTTGAGCGCGTTCGCCCCCTGGCCGGCGGCCTTCAGGCTTGGCACGAACGGGGCTTCCCTCTCACTTCGGTGATTCTCTGCGGCGGTAGATGAACTGCGCCGCTCGACCGCTCGACCCACACCTTTCGCCATCGGTGGTCCCGACATCGATACCGCTCCGCTCAACTCTGAGAGAAAACCTTCAGCCTAAACGCTCGTCTGTCTCCACTCTCGACAATTGTCGATTGATCTCGTCAGTCTTCGACACCGTGTCGCCGGCTTTGCTGGCGCCATTTAGATTCAACAGATTGCTAGCACAGGATCAATGTGGCTTTGGCAAACGTCTTGCAGTCTCCAGGTTCGCAGCAAGCGCAACATGTTCAGGATATCCATCTCCGATACGCCGTCCCGGCGCACGCTCCTTGTCGAAGGAACCCTCATCGGACCGTGGATTGCTGAGCTTGGCACAACCTGGAGGAATGCAAGCCAGGACTTAGACAGACGCAAACTGGTCATCGATCTGACCAACCTGACCGTCATTAGTCACGAGGGAGAAGGCGCGATCTTTGACCTGATGATGAAAGGGGCAAACTTTTCCTGCGGTGGCGTCCTCATGAGGCACGTGCTGAAGGAACTTGCGCGCAAGAAACCGGAGGAACCGCCACGGAGGTGAACATGCCGGAGGCAAAGCACAGCACGAGCCCTGCGCCTTACGCAAGCAGCGATGATTTCCGCCGAATATTCTGCGAACAGAACGACAGCCTGCGCCGGCTGTCGCTCCTTCTGACTGCGGATCAGGAAAAGGCTGAGCAGTGCTTTGTCTCCGGACTTGAGGAGTCAGTGAATGGCAGCCCGGTTTTCAAAGAGTGGGCACACTCATGGGCTCGGCGAACGATCATTCAAAACGCCGTACGAGTCATCAACCCACGCCCAGTGGAGGAACATGCCCCTTCGAGTTTCGACAGTGGTGGCACAACGCTGGCCGTGGAGCAGGTAGAGACCGCCTCGGTGCTTCAACTCGAACCGTTCGAGCGCTTTGTCTATGTGATGTCGGTTCTTGAGCGCTACTCCGATCTGGATTGTTCTGTGCTTTTGGGCTGCGCCCGGCGGGAGGTGATTGCAGCGCGAATTCACGCGTTCCAGCAAATCGAAATGCAATCGACTTTCCCCTTTAAGCGCAAGGTAAATGGCGAGACTCTGAATCGTGCCTCGACCGGAGACTTGAGTTGATAACAACGATCAGAAGAGTAGCGCGGATTCTCTTGCTTGCGCTGCTGTTTGTTTCCGTCGCCGATTTCAGCCTGGACAGCGCGCGGTTCGATCTTGTGGTGATGACCGCAGCACTCGCGATCTTCTTATCGGGCGGACTGCGTAGCCCTTGAATGTGGGGCGCGCATTGCGTTGCGTTCTGGCCACAGCCCTGCTCCGCTTCGCAGGGCGGCCAAGGCGCAGCGTGCGCCCCGCCAAACACTTTGGTCTTAGGAGGGGCTGGAAAATCTTGCGAAAGTAAGCAATGACACTCACGGTAAGTCCAGTCGTAAATATGAGAATTCTTCATCTGGACGAAAACCCCGATTTAACAAGCGACCTGTTGGCCCTGGAGAGCGAGCCAATCAGCAATCCCAAGACACCCCCCCAGCCGGAATCCAAACTACTCGACCGCCTCGCCCCTCATTGGCAACTACGTCTTCGCGATGGCGCCGTCATCGACCATATATTGAAGATGATCAACAAGCCGCGACCATCGAGAAGTCACGACCCGCGACAATCTTCGCAGCGACCTTTGCCGTCCTCTGATTCTCGAGAGCTTTCATCGGATCAAGTGAGTAGGACGACATGATCGCTTTAACATTGGTTCGCGTGATTGAACGTCATGCCAACGAACTTGCGGCCGAACTGGTCACGAAACTCCTAGCGTCCCCGCGCACTGTCGACCTGCGTAAAGTCCCAGCCGCGGAATTGCAGCGACAAATCGAGGAAGTCTTGCTGCACCTTAGCGAGTGGCTGCTCGCCAAGACGGCCTACGACATCGAGCGGCGTTATCTTGAACTCGGTGAGCGCCGCGCCTCCCAAGGCGTCGCTCTTTCCGACTTCTGCTGGGCAATGGTTGTGACTAAGGAACATCTCTGGGAATTTCTGGAGCGGCAGGGCTTCAGACGCGGCCCGGTCGAAATTTATGGCGAAATGGAATTGCTGCGGCTGCTCGACCAGTTTTTTGATCGCGCTTTGTGCTTTGCGACCGAGGCCTATGAGCAGCACAGCCAGTTGCAGGATTGATCGGGCGCATCATACGTTATTCGCCGGTCGCTGGATCGGGTGTCGGCTACGCCAGGGCAACTTTATATAAGGCGACGAGTTTCGCCCAGGCACGCTCGGCTTCGGCCTTGTTATAGATGGGCACGCCGTCGCGGACGGGCATATCTGACACGCACCAGCCATGCAGGGCTGAATACACTTCGATTTCCGCGGAAACCTTGGCGGCTGCAAAGGCCTCCTTCAGCTTATCTTTGGCATCCGGCTGACGCTCGTCGTCGTTTGACGCGATCCCGAAATACATACGAGCTTTGATCTTCGGGGCGAGCAGATGCGGGCTATCGGGTTTGTCGGTCACCAGGCCTCCGCCGTGAAACGACGCGCCCGCGCCAATGCGATCGGGCAGGGACGCAGCGGTCCTCAGCACCAGCGCCCCGCCCATGCAGTAACCCTGGGTTCCAATCTTCTTTGCCTTGTTCACTTCTTTTTGCGCATCGAGGAAGGCAACGTAAGCGGCGGCATCTTTTTCGGCGTTGCCGGGCGCGTTTACCGACGCCATCAGCGGCCGGAGCTTCGCCATATCGTCGGCATTCTGGAAGTTGAAAGTGGAGGCATCCGTGAAAGGAGCTTTAGACACGCGGTAAAAAGGATTAGGCACGAGAACGGAATATCCGTCGCCCTCAGCGGCAATACGCCTGGCCATGGCGCGCATCGAGGGACGCAAGCCGAATGCGTCGGGCCAGATCAATACTCCCGGATGGGAACCGGCTTTCGGACGAATGAATGCGGCGTCGCAAGTTCCATCCGGAGTCTTGATTTCGACGTCGGTTTCCACCACTTCAAGGCCCGTTGCCGCGGCCGGCTGTACCGTCGCGGCCAGGCCTGCACCCACCAAGAGGGCCGCAAAGTCGCGGCGGGTGATGTCTCCGGGATGCGCGTGGTTCGTCGGTTGGTTTCTCTGATCGTCTGTCATGGTTCTTTCCTGTACAGAGTTTATCGCGTTTGGCTACCCTACCGCATCCCACATCGATAGGATCGAGGAAAGTGGCCTTACCCGGCGGTTGAGGTTTATGAGCTCAAGGCGACGGTCGCTGTGCGACATCAATCGACGCCGCGTCATCCAGGCCGATCTGTACCAGGCCGGGGCTCGGCTGTTGCGCGGGATGGCGGTTCCATCGTGACGGATCTGCCGACTTTGAGCGCAGCCGGTTGCGCAGTGAACCGATGGCCATCGAACCGCGGACCAGGTGTCCGACTTTTAGCGGTCCCGCTACCCGCACTTTTTGTGCTCGGTGCAAGCCGCTTGAAATCACGCACCCACACTGGTTGCAGTCCGGCGTGCCGCCGAAAATGCAAGGTTCCACCCGAGTGGTTAAGTCAGCCGAGTAGTTCGTGGACATTTTCGAGAACAGACATTCTTCGGGACTTCGGGGAGGTGTCACAAACGCCTCTGCGATTCCAGGACTCATCAACAGCTTGGGATAGGCTTGGTGCAAACCGGGAAGTTCGCTGCCGATGCGCCGGCGTTCGTCGGGACTCAGCATCTCCGCGCTGTGCTCACCCACTTGCGGACTGTAAAGGCTGACCCAAATGCGGTTGACTTCCGGCCGCGAGTGCCAGAATGCGACGTATTCTTCCAGATAGCCCAGCCGCTTTAGCATGGGAGCGGTGATTGTCCAGTGAACGTTGATTTGGCGATCGCGGATGTTCTGCAGGATGCGCGCGTAAGTCGCCGGCTTGCGACGTTCAGCGTGGTGTTCGGGTAGTCCGTCCACGGAGACAGCGACCCGGCAACGCCGCAGTTGCATCCACTCCGCTGGAATCGGAATCACTCCGCTGGTCACCACCAGCGTGAATAGTCCCTGGCGACTGAGTTCCGGCAGGATGCGGCTGAGCTCGCGATGCCGGACCAACGGCTCGCCTCCGACCAGCGAAACATGCAAGGGCTTATGTTTTCTGACCAGTGCAAGCACGCCCTCGACCAACGCTTCTCCGCGCAAGTCGGAGAGCTCGCGCAATGTAGGTCCGGTCCCTAAATGCGAATCGCCATACGCGTAACAACCCGGGCAACTCAGCGGACATTCGCGCGTGATCTCGATGGACAGCATGGGAGCCCGGCCGCTCAGGATGCTACCCCAAGCGGCAAACAGCTCACCCAGAGATAATCCTGGGCGGTATTTCGACTGCATGAGTGATTAACCTCCGCCCGCTAGTTCCTTCCACCCTAACTCTCCGTTTTCGACTCTAGCCGTGCTGGCTGGGGCGAGACCTTTTGCCTTCCCCCGATGGTTTCCTGCAGGAAACCGGGAAGTAGCTGCCAGTGGCATCGCCGCGCCGGAGTGATGGCCTTCATACTTACTCCGCACAAGCAGGAGCTTTTCCAAGTCTTGTTGGCCGAGTGGCCGCTGCCGGCCCAGACCGTGCGTCACCAGCGCGATTCGGGCAAAGTGCTCGACCGTCTCCATCTTCATGTAGGCGTGATGCAGCGTGTCTGCATAGGTCACGACGCCATGATTCGACATAAGGATAGCGTCATACTGCGGAATCAACGGCTCCAGCGACTCACATACCTCTGATGTCCCCGGCGTCCCATACCTGGCCAGTGGAATCGAGCCGAGGCCGATCACCACTTCGCAAACCAAGGGCTGATTCAGTGCCATGCCGGCGGCAGCAAAGCCAGTTGCCGTGCAGGGATGGGCATGCACAATCCCGCGCACATCGGGACGCAACTTGTAGATCAGTAAGTGCATCGAGATTTCGCTGGAAACGTGACGGCGGCCCGCGACCTGCCGGCCCGCGGGATCGACAATCACCATGTCGGCCGGGCGAAGCCAGCCCTTGCTCATCGCCGTCGGGGTCGCCAGAATGCGCTGCTCATCGAGGCGCACGGAGAGGTTGCCATCCGTTGCGGCCACATACCCGCGCTGATGCAACATCTTGCCGAAGGAGACTATTTCGCGCCGGTATTTTCCTTCTCTAGACATCGAGCTGGCCCTATTGAGCTGCGCTTGCGCGTTTACCACTCCGGCCTCCTTTCTTATCGCAACGCTATGCCTGCACCGCCGCGTCGAGTTGTGCTCGAAACGATCATCAAAAACGTGGCGCTCCCGCAGCCGACTCGTCGTTGCCGCCCAAACTGTTTACGCTGTAATCCCGGTGATCGATCGTCAGGGCCTTCTTGCCATAGAGTCGGACCTGAACAAACGTCACATCCCTCTGGGGGAGCCAGAAACTGTCGATCTTCTGGTACTGACGCACAAAGTCGGCCCGTTCTATCCAGAAAGAAAGCTTCTTCGCGGGATGCCCTTCAATCCGGACAACCGCGTAATCTTCGGCATCAATCCATACCTTGCCTTCGAACAGATACTTGTCGCTCCGTTTGGGAATCGCCTGCGCGACAAAGCAGTGGTAGGGTCCAACCTGTTGCTCCCCAAGCAGGTCAAGAGTGTAGTTTGTGGGCGAGATGGCGCTATCGTGATGTTGCTTACCCGCCGTGGTTTCGATTTCGCTGGCGATTAAGGCATTAAGCGCCAAACGACGAACCAGGGCCGACCCTTTTTCGGACGTGACCACAAACTTCTTCTGGTCCGGCGCCCGGTACTCCATCTGCCCAATCTCCTCAGCATGTACCTTACCCTTCAGGTCCACCACTTGATAGGTCCTGAAGGCGTCATAGTTCACGAGGGTCGCGGCGCGAAGGGCGTTGTGGGCAAGTAACTCATCGAAGATCTGGCTCGCAGTGACGCCGGGTCGTAAAGGTTCGAGCGTGGTTGTAAGATCGGTTTGGCTCCCCTGGCTCAGCTGCGCGTGCGCGCCCACGACGAACGTTGTCATCGCTAGAAATGCGGCGTCAACAAAAAACAGCCTGATCTTCGCGTTTGGCGTTGTCGTGTTTCTTCCTCGCACGATGGCCTCTCCTTTTTAATCCTCGAAACTGCGCACACCGCCTTGGAATCTGTTTTTGGCGTTGGTCCAAAGCCACTTGATCACCCGGGAGTCGTTGTAGCAGTACGCCAGGTTGTGGTTCAAGGTCGAGAAACAATGTTGCTGGCAGGTTGACTTCATGGCGGATAGCTGGCCCTGATCGAATTTCGGCTGATCGATGTTTCCCCAGTCGAAGGTTGCTCCATACATCGGGAAACAGGGAGCGACGGTACCGTCCGTGCGGATGATGACATTGTTCTGGCCCGCCCGGCAGTTCCATTCCGCAAAATGCAATTCACCGTTTTCCTCTTGCACAATCCCGGGCATCGAGGCTAGCAGTTCTTTCTGGTGTCCATTTCCCTTCGTGCCATCTCCGTTCCATCCATACTCCTGCAGATCGAGTCCCGAAGACATGCGCACAAAAGCCTTGATCTCTTGCAGACGTTGTACTGAGTTCACCATCTGATAGCCGGACTTATTTTTTTCAATCAGCCAATCCACCAGAGAATCGATCTCGCGCCAGTCTTCCGGGCGGATGTAGGTTGGATTGTCGTAGAGATGCTTGAAGTGGTCGTCCTGTTCTAGCATCGGAGTTTCGTTAATGTGATAGTCCGTAGCAATGCGATGATCGTGAGCGTATTCGGTGAGCTTTCTGACGTCCTCCATATTATTGCGGCAGATGTTGATGTTGAAGAAGACCAGATAGCGATGCGCATACTGCTTGCGCAGGATGTGTTCCAGATTTTTCTCCGAGGGAACGAAAGCTTTGGGCAGGCTCGGCTGCAGATCCCAGGAGTCCAGCGCAAAGTTGAAAACAGCTACGCCGGCATCGCCCAGGCGGTCTGCAACGTCGGGGCGTAGCAAACGCCCATTGGTGGCGATATATACCCAGAAGCCTTTCTTGGCGGCGTAGTAGACAACCTTATGGATGAATTCCGGTCGCAGCAGAGGCTCGCCACCCATCAGTGCCAGCACGCGACAACCATTGTCGTGCAGCCAGTCGATCGAGCGCCGGGCCACATCTTCAGTCATCCCTTTGACCTTATTGTTGTAGGACCAGCAGTACCAGCAGTCGAGATTGCACTTGTACTCGACGAATAAATAGGCAGTGATGGGATGGAACTCGCCCGGCAAAACTCGGGAGCGGACGTAGGGACCTAGCCATCCGCGTGAATAGCGGTAGACATCGCCTACTCCCCAGTTTCGCTTCTCGGGTGGTGTCTCCGGGCCCGGATCATTCAGGCGTTCCGGGAATTGCGGAAAGACTGGTTCCGGGAGGGTTAGCCCCATGGCTTCGGCCGGCGCCGGCGGGCGCTGGGTTGAATTCATTAGAAGATCGTGGATCGCTACATCGATGCGGAATCTTGCAGCTGTGGCCATTGCAAAATCACCTCGGGCAAGGTTTGCATTATGCGGTTCCTCCATTAGGCGGACCGTCGGCATTGCCGGCAGACAGAGATGCAAGAAAAATGCCAAACGTCATGTCAGGAAGATCGTGTAGTGAAGTCCATACTTGAGGTATGTTGGGGGTACAAAGTGGAAAGCGCTCCTTAGGTCTGCGAATCGCTGGGCTCACGTTTTCGCGCGGATCGAAGATCCCGTCACTTGATCTAAGCTCTTTTCTTTCAGTGCGTTGCTAAAATAAAAATCTTTGATGGGACGGCTTGGCAACTCCCTCCTGGCTCGGCTCACGTTCTTAATCCTTGCCCGAACTCACGGCCGCCTAGACATAGCCCTTAACATTTCTTGACGAAATGTCGACGGATGCCTTTGACACTTGTCGACACCACCCTGCCCAGATCGTCTCAGTTTCATTAGATCCGGCGACTTACGAGGCACCCATAGCGCTTCGCTTTGGCCATCCAGTTGCCTTTTGACAAGTTTGTTATCGGAAGAGTCATGTTGAAATTGTGGTCATTTAACGGAGAGCACGGAATGAAGTGGCGGGTTTTTGCACTCTTGCTCTGCCTATGCGGATCGAGGGCGTCTAAGGCTCAGGAGCAGTCGACTCTGCTGCCCGATGCGCCCAGGCCGCAGCCGGCAATTATTGTCGGCACTGCAATCGATGTGAACAACGACCCCGTTCCGGGCGCAACCGTCGTTTTGCAAGGCCCCACTCTCAGCCCTCCCCGCACGATCATGTCGAGCGAGAACGGATCCTTTCAATTCACCGATATCGAGCCGGGGACCTATCAGGTCACAATCAGCGCCGAGGGATTTTCAAACTGGGGCTCGCCGGTTATCATTCTCAAGCCCGGCCAGTACGCAATTCTGACGGGCAGCAAACTCCACATCGCAGAAGCACTCACCACCATCACTGTCGCTTCTCCGGCCGCTTCTCAAAAGGAGATCGCCACCGAGCAGCTCAAGGTGGAGGAGCAGCAGCGCATCTTCGGTTTTATCCCCAACTTTCTTGTGCAGTATGATGCAAACGCCGCACCGCTCACGGCGAAGATGAAGTTCCATCTCGCCGCCAAGGTTGCATTCGACCCCGTGACCCTGGCCGGCGTAGCTGTGTTTGCCGCTGCCAATCAGGCAGGAGACACGCCCAACTACCGCCAGGGAATGATCGGTTACGCTGAGCGCTATGGCGCCGCCTATGCGGACGGCTTTAGCGACATCATGATCGGTGGCGCCATCCTGCCATCGCTTCTGCACCAGGACCCGCGCTACTTCTACCAAGGGACAGGCACAAATAAGTCTCGCACCCTACATGCGCTCTCCAGCCCATTCGTCTGCAAAGGAGACAACGGTCGGTGGCAGCCGAACTATTCGACCATGGGCGGCGATCTGGCCGCGGCCGCTCTCTCGAATGCCTACTACCCGCCCTCGAATCGCGGCGTCGGGCTGTTTCTGAGTAATTTCTTTATTGACACTGGACAACGAGCCGCCGCCAATCTGGCTCAGGAATTCATCCTGCGCCGGCTAACCAAAGCCAAGAATCAAAACTGAGCATCCCGGGGCGGTGTCGTAGTCAATCGTCAACTGGCGAAAATCTGCCGGAATCGACGACACCGATTCAACACCGGTATCTATTCACATCTCAGAACATTTTGCCTGTCAAGCACTTGAACATGATTCTCCGCATTGCCCGTTTAGGCATGGAACCTGCACTTACGGCTGAATGAAGTAGGACAGGAATTAGGAACCCGCATCATGAAATCCGAGATAATTGTTGCCTTCATGCTTAGCATGGTTACCGTATCGCAGCCAGCATTCAGCGCTGTACCACGTAAGCTTCCCGACGACGAACCGCCGCATGTAGCGATCGTGGTCGCCTCAGCGGAAAACGCTCATGTCCAGCCACATCTGGTTGCGATCCCCCGCGGGCCGCGCGATGTGCTTCGAGATTACGAATTGGCAATGGCGTCCATTGCAGAGCGATTGTCGATAGATCTGGGAGCTATTTCGAATGCAGTGGGAGCGGGACAAATCACCAGAGAGCAGGGGGAATACGTCAGCGGTGAGCGATACCAGGTTGCGACGATGCAATTTCAACTCTTCAGTGCATTGCACGCAATGCTAGAGTCGGATATCGCCCGAACGCCGGCTGCGCCAGAGCCTGCCCCGTCCCTCAGTGCAGACATGGTGGTGGTCGCAATGCCATTTTCCTCTTTGCAGCTAAATCCGTCATTGATCGAATACTTGGAACTGAACCCGACCCAAGTTAGATCCATCCAGAGGCTGATGGACCGGGAACGACCGAAAACAGAACCCTTGATGCTTGAACTACGAACCATTAGCGCAGAGCTGGGTGTCGCGGTTCGGCAGAGTCAGAGCAATGACAACGAAGGCGTTGCCCAAAGCCTCGCAGCAACGCAAACTCGGCTCCTTGAGCAGTTAATGAAGGCCAACTCCCGTCTCCAGCGACGGATCGACGATGTGCTTAATCCACAACAGCGAAAAAGACTCGATGCCTTCAAGCGTACGGGGGAAGTCAGGGTCGGAGAAGGAAACTAGAGATAGAGATGGCGCTTCACTGCGCCTTCTTCGAGACGCGCGCCACCAACTCGTCCAATCTCGAAAGGAAAAGCTTCAGGATGGGAGACTGGTTCGACTTTCTGTAGCCAAGAACCAGATCGACGGTTGGCGCAACTCCTTTCAGAGGCCGACTGGTTACGGACGGAAACAGAAAGTTCTGTGCGTAAGCCGGTAATAGCCCTACGCCGCGCGCCGACACGATTAAGGACATGCCCATGGTGACATGGTCCGCCTCGTGAGTTGGCGTGATATTGACTCCGGACCGCTTCAAGTAATTTTCGATGATCTTACGCAGCACAGGAGCCGTGTCGGACACGGCCACGAATGTCTCGCCTGCTAAATCCCTCGGACTGATGGCTTTGAGAGCAGCAAGATGGTGGTCACTAGGCAAGATCACCATCAAAGGCTCCTTCGCAAGAAGACGGAACGCCAACCCTGGCACTCCTTTTTCCCGTCGAAGAAAAGCTGCATCGATTTTTCCTTTCGAAAGGCCGTCCGCAAGCAGCGGGGAGGATTGACTCGATATCATCACGTCGATGTTAGGCAGCTCGTCGCGCAAGATCCGCAAGGCTTCTGGCATCCACGTCAATTCGTGTCCAGTCAGAAAGCCCATTGAGAAACAGGGCTTGGCGGGATGAACGGCCCGGCGCGCAGATTCGGCCGCCGCGTCAACCTGCAATAGAACTCCGCGCGCATGATCGAGAAAGGCTCGACCCGCCGGTGTCAGCTCGACGCCGCGAGCCGTTCGCTTCATGAGTTGGGCGCCAATTTCTTCCTCAAGGTCCCGGATCTGGCGACTGAGCGAAGGCTGCGAAGTGTGCAATTTAGACTTTGCTGCCAGAGTCAGGCTCTCGGTTTCGGCGACCGCAACGAAATAACGCAGGTGTCGTAATTCCATCTCTAACTCTCATGCTTCGGAGGCATCGATGCCAGCCTAACAAAGTATGTCTCAAGAGCGCTACTGCGAGCGGGCATCGCAATCTAACGAAGTGATATGAGCAATGTGTGACGGCTGAGCCGATGATTTATCCGATGCCCAAAGTTTGCGTAGCCAGAGATCAGAGGAGGTAGTGCGATGAACCATCGCGGAAGTACAGTGAGCGAAATAGAACATCGCACCGTCGAAACGAATGGCATCCGTATGCACATCGCCGAGAGCGGAGCGGGGCCCCTGGTGATGCTGTGTCACGGTTTTCCCGAATCATGGTATTCGTGGCGCCATCAGTTGCGTGCGGTTGCAGAAGCTGGGTTCCATGCCATCGCGCCAGATATGCGAGGCTACGGGCAGACGGATCGCCCAGAACAACTCGATCGGTACACGCTGCTCCATCATGTTGGCGACATGGTCGGTCTGCTCGATGCTTTAGGAACAGAGACAGCGGTGATCGTCGGACACGATTGGGGCGCCCCCGTCG
>Ga0185299_10001204_pt1 | contig 53869 bp, 51 predicted proteins | sample PaiPotPPA55metaG_FD_128002 | JGI IMG/M metagenome (GOLD analysis project Ga0185299, IMG submission 128002) | Iron sulfur acid spring bacterial and archeal communities from Banff, Canada, to study Microbial Dark Matter (Phase II) - Paint Pots PPA... ... | reverse complement strand
TCGAGCTTGAGTTCGCCGCGCTCAACCAAGTCGAACGTGGCGACCGCCAGGGGAGTCTTGATCATGCTGGCGGGGTAGAGATAGACGTCGTCGTCCAGGTGGACGTCGACGTCTTGCGCCCTATCCAGCCGTTTGAGCACGATCGAGCAGGGTGTCAACCCAGCACCACGGGCTGCCGCGCGCGCGGCCTCAAGCGTCACCATCTGGCAGCCCTCGAATTCAGGCCGCGGCTGCCGGGCGCCTCGCCGTCGGCCCCGCACCGAGTTTGTGCCTGCGCCCTCAAGGTATCGGAGTGCAAGCAAGCACTTGCAGTAGTCCGAAACCGCGTGTTAGCATCGTGGGCGTATGCAGGTCCCAGCGCTCACTCGCTCTTCGGTTGAAAGCACTCACGAACGCATTTTAACTGCGGCCCGGCAGATCTTCGCGCTCAAGGGCCCGCACGGAACGACGACGCGCGAGATTGCCGACCTGGCCGGCGTCAACGAGGCTACGCTCTTTCGCCATTTTGGCAACAAACGGGCGCTGCTCGATGCGATGAAAGAGTTTTTCTGCCAAGGCAGAGAGGCGCGGCTGCACGCGCTGTACGCGAGTTTGAGCGGCGATCTGAAAACCGATTTGTTAACGATTGCGCGCTCGACGGTCGAGGGTATGCAGCAGAACATCGACCTGATGCGCGTCGCGCTGCTGGAGGAGGCGGTTGATCCAGAGGCCGCGCGCGTTCCGTGGCGCGTGCCGAATATGGCCCGCGATTACCTGATCCGTTTTCTCGCTCGCGCAGTGGCGAGCGGCGCACTGCAGGGCAACCCCGAGGTGCTGGCGCGGTTTTTCATGGGCATGTTCTTCGCGTATATCATGGGACGGCAATTCTGGCGTACGTCGCTTTTTGAGCGGAACGATCAGGCGGTAACGACGTTCGTCGATCTCTTCTTAAATGGCGCGCGGGGCGCATGATGGAGTCAGCATCAGGGGAGCAGGAGCAAACGCGCGCGACGGCCGACGGCAGCTCGCGAGCCGCGCCGCAGCCTCCGCAGAAACCGCCGCGGGAAATCAACCCCGCGCTGCGCCGCATCGGCATGCTGGCCGGCGCAATCGTGGTGATCGCGCTCTTGATCTGGGGCGTCAAGTACTTTCTTTACGCGCGCACGCACGCCTCAACCGACGATGCGAAAGTCGATGCCTCGAGCATATCGGTCACCAGTAAAATTGCCGAACGCGTCGACCGCATCGCCGTAGATACGGATCAACGGGTACGCAAGGGTCAGCTTTTAATCCAATTAGACGATCGCGACGAACGTTCTCGATTTGAACAGGCCCAGGCTGCCGTTACCGCCCAGCGTGCGCAGGCCGCGGCGGCGCAAGCCAACGTCGCGTTAACGCAACAAACGGTCGCCGCTCAGTCGCTTCAGGGGCTTGGTGGCATCACGCAAGCACAATCCGGCATCACGAGTGCGCAGTCGAGCGCGTCATCCGCGCAAGGTGCGGTGGAGGAGGCTCGCGCCGGAGTCGTCCAGGCCGATGCGGCGGTCCCCGCCGCCCAAGAAACGTTCGCCAAGGCGCGTGCAGACCTCGCGCGCACGCAATCGCTCGTTGCAACCGGCGACCTGCCACGCCAGCAGTTGGATGCGGCCAGGGCCGAGGCCGCGGGCGCGAGCGCGCAATACGATCAGGCAGTCGCAGGCTTATCCGCCGCGCGAGACCGCTTGGGCGCTGCGCAAGCGCAAGCAGCCGGCGCCGCCGCGGGCATCGGCGGCGCGCATGGATCGTTGCAAACGGCTCAAGGCAAGTATCGAGAAGCGTCGGCGCCCAGCCGCGTTACGGCCTCGCAAGCTCAAGCCAATGCTGCGTATGCGAACGTCGCGAGCCTGCAAGCCCAGCTCCAGTTCGCACGCGATCAACTGAACGACACGCGCATCGTCGCGTCGGTCGATGGTTCGGTCGGCGAAAAGAATATCGACGTCGGTCAAACCGTTGAGCCGGGGACGACACTCCTCACGGTCATTCCGGCCCAGAATATTTACATCACGGCCAATTACAAAGAGACGCAAATCGGTGGCATGCGTGCCGGCCAGCCCGCAGACATTTCGATCGACGCGTACAAAGGGGTCGCGTTCCACGGGCACGTGATCGCGATCAATCCTGCATCGCAAAATACCTACGCGCTGGTTCCCTCGCAGAACGCGAGCGGCAACTTCATCAAAGTCACGCAGCGTATACCGGTGAAGATTTCGATCGACGATCCACGGCCCACCATGCCGCTGCGGCCGGGCATGTCGGTCGAGACATCGGTAAAGGTCAAGTGATGAGCGTCGATCGCGCTCGCGCGGTGAGCGCTTCGGTAGCGGTGCTCGGGCTGCTCTTTTCGTTCTCGCCGGTTCGCGCGCAGCAGCCGCCCGCACGGCCGACGCCGCAACCCTCGGCGCAAGCGCTCCCGCAAACGAGCGCTTCGCCCCAAATGGAGCCGTCTCCGCAGCCGGGGTTACGCCTGCCGCCGCCTCCGCAGCCGGCATTTCTGCCGACGGTCCCCGACGTTGCGCCGGGCTACGCCGCGCCGCCGATCGGAGTTCCGAACCCCGAACTGATCGGCGTCACGCAGCAGCCGTTTGTCGGCGTTACGCTCGGCGATGCGATCGCGATGGCGCTGAGTCGGAACACCGATCTCGCCGTAGCGCAAGCCAACCGGCGCATCGCCGGCTATCAGATCGTCGCCGCGCAGGGTGCGTTCGATGTGCGCTTCATGGTGGAGCCGACGTACACTCGCTCGACGCAGGCGCCGCAAAACGCGTTTTTCGCAGGTCCAAATTTCGGACCGATCGTCCAAGAACAGACCGGCGTGGGTGGCGGCCTCTCCGGGATAACGCCGGGTGGACAGCAATATTCGGTCAACGTTTCGGGCAAGCGCGTCGACGACAACACGACGATCAACAGCTTCAACCCGACCTACCCGACGGCGTTGTCGTTCAATCTCACCCAGCCGCTGGCTCGCGGCGCATTTGAAAACGAACCGAAGCGCACGCTGCAGCTGGCGGCGATCAACGCGCAAAGCTCGACGGCACAGGCGCTGCTGACCGCCTCAACCGTCATCGCGAACGTCGAAGATACGTATTGGGACCTCGTCGCGGCGTGGCGGGACGTCGCGATCCAAGAGCAGGGGTTGCGGCAGGCTCGCGCACAGGCGCAGAGCAACGCGCGGCTGGCGCGTCAAGGGGTCAGCGCACCGATCGACATCCTCCAATCGAACACGCAGGTCAACGTGTTCCAAGACAACGTGTTCTCGGCGTTGCAGAACGTCGCACGGTTGCAAAATCAGCTCAAGCAGCAGATCGTCGCTAATCCGGCGGATCAGATCTGGATGGCGAACCTCGTCCCCGCCTCGCCGATCTTGCAGCTGCCGCCGGAGCCGACGCTGGCCAGCGTCGTCGAGCGGGCCCTAGCCAACCGGCCGGAGATCGATCAATTGCGTGCTGCGCGGGGCTCGGCCGACGTCAACCTGGCCTATGCACGCGATCAGCTCAAACCGCAAGTCGACCTGCAGCTTGGCTATACGAGCAATGGTTTTGCCGGCCAATCGATCCCGGCGCAAAACATCCCGTTTTTCCAGAGCCAGATTCAGCAGACGATCACGATCAACGAGTTGGTCGCTTTCGTGAACCAGCAATTGCCGCCCGGCAAACAGATTCCGTTCATCATTCCGCAGAGCCAAACGCCGCCGGGGTATTTGGTCGGCGGTCTGAACCAATCGCTCGCCAATCTCGCCAACGCGCGCTTCCCAGCCTATCAAGCAGCGGTGCAGTTCAGTTTGCCTTTAACAAATCGAACGGCTAAAGCAAACTACGCGATCGCGCAAGACCAAGTGCGCGCAACGCAGATCAACGAGGCAGCCCTGATCCAGCGCATCACCGCTGAATCGCGCAATGCGCTGCAAGCGTATCGCTCGGCGCGTTATCGGCTGATCGCCGCGCGCGCCGCACGCCAGGCGTCGCAAGCGGTCTTGGCGAGTGAGAACCGCCGCTTCCGGGCCGGCGTGTCAACGACGTACTTCGTCTTGCAGCGCCAGCTGGACTTGGCAAACAATCGAGGGCGCGAACTGCAGGCGCAAACCGACCTCAACAAGGCCGTCGTCGAACTGCAGCGCGTGACGGGGTCGATCCTCAAAGACAACAACGTTGACGTGACGACGATGGGGACGCAAGCCAGTCCGCGCTAAGCTCAGCGTGACAAGGGAAGATCGGAGGACGCGAGTTGCGAGGCGGCGGCGCGATCGACTAACCATGTCAGGCGCCCATCTTTCGGCTTGATGATTTGCACGGGATACGTGTTGGGATCGTAAGGCCCGTTCAAAGCCGCTGCTAACGCCGCGGCTTTTTCTGCACCTTCGGTCGCGATTGCTACGTGGCGCGCGTTGTTGATCACGCGTGGCGTCAAGGTTAGACGATACGCGTGCAACTTCGGAACGAACGGCGCGTTGACGAGCAGCCGCTCATCCGTGGCGGGCGAGCTGCCCGGGAAGAGCGACGCGGTGTGACCGTCGGAGCCTAGGCCCAGCAAGAGCAGGTCGAAGCGCGGCAGTTCCCCCATGTCGGCGATCAACACCTTCGCGTATGCCGCCGCCGCGGTTTGAGGTTCGTCCTCACCGTGCATGCGATGGACGTTGTCCGGCGGGATGCTCACCGCGGCCAAAAACGCTTCGTTGGCCATGCGGTAGTTCGATTGCTCGTCGTCTGGCGGCACGCAGCGTTCGTCGCCGAAATAGACGAAAACGTTTCCCCAAAGGACGGCGCTTCGCCGCGGCTGTGCGGCGAGCAGCGCATACGCGGCCCTGGGCGTGCTGCCGCCCGCCAACGCGACGCGAAACCTCCCGGCTCGCGCGATCGCCGTTCGCGCAGAGTCGACAAATAAGTCGGCCAGCGCCTCGGCCAGCTCGGCGGGCTCCTCGAAGATCCGAAGGTCGCCTTTCATCGATCGAATTTGAACAGATCGCAGAGGACGCGCAGCGACGCCTCAAAGACCTCGTCTCTCGAGCTGAATAAGAAGGCCTTCTCCAAGAGCGACATGTTGTCGATGTGGTGCAGCGGCGTGCAGCGTTTGGCGACGCTCTTTGTGCCGGTCACGGTTAGGCAAACGGTGTCCGCGGAATCGGTCAGCTCGGCCGCAAAGGTCTGCTCGTGCGTTGAGAGCGCGACGCGAAGCACCCGCCGCATTTCACCGCGGCGCTCGTCCAGCACGCGGATGTGCCGACCCGTAGAATCGCACAATTCGAAACGGCTGCATGGCGTCCACTGCAGGCGACTGGCAAGCCACCCTATCAGGTAGCATGCCTCGGCGGCCGAGCCCGAGGAAATCTCGATGCGTTCGATTCGCGTCAACTCGTTCACGAAGTTCGGGTCATCAAAGAATTGTGCAACCATGTCCTGCCACGGTGAAAGCCGCATGTAGGCCAAGTCGCGCAGCAGAATCGGGTGCCCGCGCTGCGCAAATGCCGACAGCTCACAGATGGCGGTCTCGGCCAAATCGAGACCCGAGGAATCGACGATCAGAACGTCCATCAGCGGAAGCATTTCGTCAAACAGCGCCGCTTTGGCGAGCGAACGGCTCGTCCACCATAGTACGTCCGGAATGTCGCCCACGCGCAATGAATTGATGCTCGAGGAGACTTCTTTGGGCGAAAGACCGGCGATGCCGAGTTCGATGCGTTCGGCGTTGATCGTTGCGCTTTCGGTCACGTGCCGCGCGGAACTCGCGACGTCGGCGGATTTCGCCCGCGTCGCATCGAGGACCACGACTCGAGCCGGATATTTCTGCGCGAAGTGCTCGGCCCGCTCGAGCGCACGGTCGTGCAGCGAGCGGTCGTCGATGTACACGACGAAGTTCATCGTCGTGGCCGTCGCAGCGCCCTCTCTCGAACGCGCGGCTTTGAGCTGTTCCTGAATCGCTGCCAGGTCGATCGTCGCAGCGCCGCTCAAATGCGCCTCCATGCGTGGCCGTCCGCGGCGAGCAAACGATCGGCACTCGGCGGCCCTTGCCCGCCTGCCGCGTAGTTCGGAAACGACGAATCCGTCGTGGCCTGCCAGGTTTCCAGAATCGGCGTGACGATTTGCCACGCCCGTTGGACCGCATCCCAGCGCGTAAACAGCGTCGCATCCCCGCGGATCGCATCGCCGATCAGCCGCTCGTACGCAGGCGAGGATTCGATTCCGAACCCGGTACCGTAGTTGAAGTCCATGTTGACGCCGCGAATGTGGTTCTTCGGCCCGGGGACCTTGGCGTTGAACCGCAGCGTTACGCCTTCGTCGGGCTCGATTTTCATGACGAGCACGTTCGCTTCGATCTCGTCGCTGCGTTCGCCAAAGAGGCGATGTGGAATTGCGGAAAAGCGAACCGCGATCTCGGAGATCTTGCGAGCCAGCCGTTTTCCGCTGCGCAGATAAAAGGGCACGCCGGCCCACCGCCAATTGTCGATGTAGAGCTCGACCGCGGCGTACGTTTCGGTGTTTGAATCGGGTGCGACGTCCTTTTCGCTGCGGTAGGCGGCGACCGGCTTGCCGTCAATAACTCCGGGACCGTATTGGCCGCGGGCGGTGCGCTGGAAGACTTCGTCGGACGCAATCGGTTCGATGGCTGAGAGCACTTTGAACTTTTCGTTTCGGATTGCATCGGCGTCGCCACTGACCGGCGGCTCCATCGCAACGAGCGCCAGCAGGTTGATCACGTGGTTTTGGATCATGTCGCGCAGCGTTCCGGCGTGGTCGTAGTAAGCGCCCCGCAACTCGACGCCGAGCGTCTCGGCCGCGGTGATCTGCACGCCGTCGATGTAACGGCGATTCCAAATCGGCTCGAAGATCATGTTCGCAAAGCGCAGGGCCATGATGTCCTGCACGGGTTCTTTGCCCAGATAGTGGTCGATCCGGTAAACCTGGCTCTCGTCGAAGACTTTTTCGACTTCCGCTTGGAGGCTGCGCGCCGAAGCTAAATCCGTGCCGAACGGTTTCTCGATGATGATGCGGGTCCAACCTTTGGTGTTCGAGGGCGGATCGAGGCCGGCCGATTTGATCTGCGCGACAATCGTCGGAAAGACTTGCGGCGGCGTCGCGAGGTAAAAGAGCACGTTGCCTTTCGTACCGAACTTCTTTTCGTTCTCCGCGAACTTTTGCTGGAGCTGGCGGTAATCGGACGTGTCGGTAAATTCGCCGGTAATGTAGGAAATGCGCTCGGAAAAGTCGCTCCACATCGGTTCTTTGGCCGCGCCGGACCGCGAAAATTGATCGACGCTCAGTTTGCAGTAATCGCGGAACTGCTGGTCCGAGAATTTTGTGCGCGAATATCCGACGATCGCAAAACCGCTAGGCAGGATGTCGCCCAGACGCAAGTTGTAGAGGGCCGGCAACAGCATGCGCTTGAACAAATCGCCGCTCGCGCCGAAGAAGACGATCGTGCAGGGATCGGTGATCCGATCGCTCTCGAGTCCTTCGCGAAGCGGGTTGACGACGTGTCCGTCGCCTGCTGCGGGAGCTTTTTGGGCCGTCGCCGTCTCAGGCATGCGCCTCTTCCGGCTTGACCGCATGCCCACCGAACTGGTTGCGCAATGCGGCGACGACCTTGGCGCTAAACGACTCATCTTGACGCGACACGAAGCGTGAGAGCAACGCGAGGGTGATCACGGGCGCGGGCACGCTCTCGTCGATGGCGGCTTGCACCGTCCAGCGGCCCTCGCCTGTGTCGTCCACGTAGCCGCGGATGTTCTTGAGTCCCGGATCTTCCTTAAAGGCGCGCACGGCAAGCTCGAGCAGCCAGGAACGCACGACGCTGGCGTGCGTCCAGAGTTCCGCGAGCTGTCCTAAGTCGAACGTAAATTGCGAGCGCTCCAAGATTTCAAAGCCCTCGCCGTAGGCCGCGAGCAGGCCATATTCGATCCCGTTGTGCACCATCTTAGAGAAATGTCCGGCGCCCGGCGGTCCGACATGCGCGTAGCCGTTCGGCGGCGCGAGCGTGAGGAAGATCGGCTCGCACGTTTTGACCGCTTGTGCTTGACCGCCGACCATCAGACAGTAGCCGTTTTCAAGACCCCAGACGCCGCCGCTCGTCCCCGCGTCTACCAGCGCCACGCCTTTCGCGCTAGCGCGTTGCTCGGCTAGCAGACCATCGGTCCATTTCGTATTCCCGCCGTCGATGATGATGTCTCCCGGTTTAAGCGACCCCAGCAAAGCGTCGATCGTCTGATCGGTCGGCGCGCCCGCGGGAACCATCAACCATACGATGCGCGGCGGCGAGAGCTTCGAGACCGCATCTTCAAGGGAATCGGCTGCCACTGCTCCTCCGGCCGCCGCCGCCTTCACCGCATCGGCACTGCGATCGTAGGCGACGACTTCATGACCTCCGCGCAGGAGCCGCGTGGTCATGTTGGCCCCCATCTTTCCCAGGCCCACCATTGCAAGTTTCATGCGTGTTCCAATCTCAAGCGCACTACAGCGCCGCCATCAGCGCGTCATTGATATGATTCGAAAGCGCGCGCAGCCCGGCTTCGATATCGCCGCGCAGGTGGATCCGCATGCCGCGCCGGTCGCGCTTATCCAGCGACTGAAAATCGCCCAGTGCCTGGGCGGCCTCCAGCGTGCGGAAGCTCGTCATGCCGGGAATCTGCAAATCGAAAGGCGGGTCCGCCGTGATCTGCAAGAAAACGCCCGTATTTGGACCGCCTTTGTGCAGCTGGCCGGTCGAGTGGAGAAAGCGGGGCCCAAAACCAACGGTTGTCGCGACGCGATGCGCGTCGCGAACCTTGACGCGGATTTCGCGTAGGAGGTCGGTGTGCGTTTCGTTGCGTGCGATGTAGGCCGTGAACGCGACGTAGTCGTGTGGCCTGATTTGCGAGAACACGTCCGCGAGTGCGGAGTTGACCTCGGCCGAGCCGGCGCTCCGGCTGCCGGAAAGGAACGTGAGGTCGAGCGACTCGTTTGAAACGTTCGGCGTGGGCTCCGTAAAGCTGCCCTTTTGCTCCTTCTCTTGCAGCAACGCTTTCGTATTGTCTTTCGATTCCTGCACGTTCGGCTGGTCGAAGGCGTCAATGCCGATGACCGAACCCGCGACGGCGGTAGCGATTTCCCAAAGGTAGAATTGTTCGCCGAGATCGTAACGATCGTTCATCGCGAGCCGAATGACCGGATGGCCTGCCTCATGCAGCGTCTTAAGCGCCGCTTCCGTGGCAACATCCGCGTCCGGCAAAGTTGCGCCGACATAGACGAAGACGCGATCGTCCCCGTATGACGACGGCGATCCCAGCGGCTCGCCTTCGATCGGCACGATGCCTTTGCCGAGTTTGCCGGTGGACTCTGCGATCAGCTGCTCCGCCCACGCGCCGAAAGCTTGAACCTGCGGGTGCGTAACGATCGTGAGTTTGTCGCGGCCCAATTTCGCAAGCGTTCCGAGGGCGGCGCCAAAACGCACGCCGGGCGCGTCTTTAACGGCAACGGACTTATCGTTGGCGTGCATTGCGCCCAGACCGCGATCCAACAGGAGGTTGATGTCGTAGCCGGCCAGTGCCGCCGGCACCATCCCAAAGTAGGAAAGCGCCGAATAGCGCCCCCCGATGTTGGGATCGTTCTCGAAGACGTCGCAGAACTTGTTGGCACGGGCTTCCGCCTCGAGTTTGGTTCCCGGATCGGTGATGGCCATGAAATGGCCGCCGGCTTTGGCTGACCCGCCGCCCTTGCTGATCTTTTCGTGGAAGTAGCGGTAGAACGCGTCGGGCTCCGTCGTCGTGCCGCTTTTGCTCGCGACGATGAAGAGCGTCTCCATCAGCTCGAGGTCCTTTTCCAAGTCCGCGATCTGCTGCGGGTCGGTTGAATCGAGCACGTGCAGCCGCGGATAGCCTTCGACCTTTCCGAAGGTCGCGCGCAAGATGTCCGGCGCGAGCGAGCTGCCGCCCATGCCCAGCACGACGACGTGGCTGAATCTTTGCGCAGCTTCGAGCGCGAATGTTTGAACGTTGGGCACGTTTTCCAGAATGTGCTGCGGGATGTCGAGCCAGCCGAGCGCACTCTTAATGATAAGGACCGCCTCGGGATCGCTGGACCACAGGGCCGCATCCTTGGCCCACATCCGTTTCAAGAAATCGCCTCCGGCGAGCGAGTCCAGCCTGGCGTCATAATCGGGTTGTGCCTCGCCCAAAGCGAGCGCGATCCGCTCGACCCCGCCGGAAAGCTGTTTTTGCTTGTACACGATTGCGCCCAGCAGCGCGGCAAACGAATCGGCAAACGCCGCGACGCCGTCGCGCACGAGCTTGCTCGTCGTCTCGAAGAGCGAGATGTTTGCATCGCGCAGCGCCTGCATCACTGCTCGGGCCCCGTCGAGATCCTCCAGAATCGTGTCGGGCTTGATCTTGCCGTGATCCAAGAGCGCGTCGTACGTGTTGGGCGGCATCGTGTTGATCGTATCGCGCGCGACGACGTTTTCGACGTACATGAGATCGGAGTACTTGGGGTTTTTCGTCGACGTGCTGGCCCATAGCGGTCGTTGCGTGGCCGCGCCTGCGGCGGCCAGCTCCTCGAACGCCGGACCTTTAAAGAGCGACAGGTAGCTCTGGTAGGCGAGTTTGAGGTTCGCGACGCCCGCCTTGCCGTGCAGAGATTGGAGTTTCTCTCCCTTGGCGATCCGCTCGTCGAGCATCTTGTCGATGGCCGTATCGATGCGGCTAACAAAAAAACTGTTGACGGATCGGATGCGATCGATCGGCTGTCGGGCCTCGAGGCGTCGCTGCAGACCGCGAATATAGGCAAGCGCGGTTTTTTCGTACATCTCGATTGCAAAAACCAGGGTGACGTTGATGTTGAGCCCCGCGGCGATGCATTCTTCAATCGCGGGAACGCCCTCGGCCGTTCCTGGGATCTTGACCATTAAGTTCGGGCGATCGACGCGCTTCCACAGGGTCTTGGCAGCAGCAATCGTGCCTTGCGTGTCGTGCGCCAGCAGCGGTGAGACTTCTAAACTGACGAATCCGTCGTTGCCGCCGCACTGGTCGTAAAGCGGCCGGAAGAGGTCGGTGGCCGCCTGAATGTCCTTGATCGCAAGTTCCCAGAAGAGCGTTTCGGCATCGTGTTCGCGACCGATCAGCGAACGAAGCTGCTCGTCATAGTCGTTGCCGCTTCCGATCGCCTTCTCGAAGATCGTCGGGTTGGACGTCATCCCGCGCAGGCCCTGATCGATCATGCGCTGCAATTCGCCCGAGGCGAACATGCCGCGGCGCAGGTTGTCGAGCCACACGCTCTGTCCGGCGTCAAGTAAAGCCTGCAGGTGCTTTTCCATTGGTTGTCCCCCTAGCGGTGAGCGGTCGCGAACCTTTCCGATGCGATCCTGGCGATATTTTCGGGCGTGAAACCATAAGCTTGCGCGATCGCCGCCGCGGGCGCAGACGTGCCAAAATGATCGATGCCGAACGCCAAGCCGCGGTCGCCGACCCAGCGTTCCCACCCGAGCGTTGCGCCGGCTTCAATCGACATGCGAGCTTTGACCTCGAGCGGCAGAATCGAATCGCGATACGACTCCGGCTGCTCCGCGAAAAGCTCCCACGACGGCATCGAAACAACGCGCGTGCGGGTGCCTTGGTTTTCAATCAGTTTAGCGGCCTCGACCGCGAGGTGTACTTCGGACCCGGTCGCGATCAGGATCAAATCCGGAGTTCCTTCGCAATCGACCAGCACATAGGCGCCGCGCGCGACGTCGGCGGTCCGATCTCCCAAGAAAGGTACCTTTTGGCGCGTGAGCACGAGCATCCAAGGCCCGGTCTTCGGCTGGATCATCAGCTTCCAGGCTGCGAGCGTTTCCAATGCGTCGGCAGGCCGGATCAGCGTCATATTCGGAAGCGCGCGGAAGGTTGCGAGTTGCTCGATCGGCTGGTGCGTCGGGCCGTCTTCGCCCAAGAATACGCTGTCGTGCGTGAGCACGTAGAGCGCGCGCGCTTTCGTGATCGCGGCTAAGCGCATCGAGGGTTTCATGTAGTCGGTGAAGTTGAAGAACGTCGCCCCGAACGGCAGCAAGCTTCCATGCATTGCGATGCCGTTATTGATCGCCGCCATCGCGTGCTCGCGCACGCCGTAGTGGATGTTGCGCCCGGCAAACGACCCGGGCTCGAAGTCGCCGAAACCTTTCAAGTACGTTTTCGTCGAGGGATCCAGATCGGCCGAGCCGCCGATCAATTCCGGCAGCGCTCCCGCGATCGCGTTCATGACCGTGCCGCCCGAGTCGCGCGTCGCCACGCTCGAGTCAGCGGAGGTAAATGACGGCCACGGCAGCTCCGCCGGCAGCCGGCCCGCCAGCGTGCGTTCGAATTGCTTGGCAAGATCGGCGTCGGCATCTTTCCATGCGTCGTACGTCTTTTGCCATTCGGCTTGCCACTGTGCGCCTTGGGAGCCGAGCTCGCGGTAGAAGCGCAAGACGTCATCGGGAACATAGAAGTCGGGCTCGAGCGGCCACCCTAATTTCTCTTTGGTCGCCTTGACGGCGTCGGGTCCAAGCGGCTCGCCGTGTGCTTTATACGTGTCTTGTTTGGGAGAGCCGTAGCCGATGTGCGTGCGGACTGCAATGAACGAGGGGCGATCGTCGATCGCTCTAGCGGCCGTGATCGCGCGGTCCACCGCTTCCACGTCGTTGCCGTGGTGGATGTCGACGAGTTCCGTATGCCAGCGGTATGATTGAAAGCGCTGCAGGTGCTCGTCGGTGAACGTGATGTCGGTCGGCCCGGCCAGCGAGACTTTGTTGTCGTCGTAGAGCACGATCAGCTTGCCGAGCCGGTGGTGGCCGGCAAAGGATGCCGCTTCGTGCGAGAGCCCTTCCATCAGGTCTCCGTCGCTGGCGATGCAATACGTGAAGTGATCGACGATGCGGATCTCGCGATTGTAAACGGCCGCCAGATGAGCTTCCGCGACCGCCATTCCGACGGCGTTGCCGAAACCCTGACCCAGAGGGCCGGTCGTCACCTCGACGCCGGGTGTGTGTCCGTACTCGGGATGTCCAGGCGTCTTGCTTCCAAGCTGGCGAAACGCTTTGATGTCGTCCAGCGTCAGATCGTACCCGGTCAGGTACAAAAGCGCATATAGGAGCATCGAGCCATGTCCGGCGCTCAGAATGAAGCGGTCGCGGTTGAACCAGGCCGGGTCCTGCGGGTTAAAGCGCAGGTGCCGCGTCCACAGCGTGTAGGCGAAGGCCGCAGCCCCGAGCGGCAGACCGGGATGGCCCGAATTCGCTTTTTGGACCGCGTCAACGCTCAAAAAGCGTATCGCGTTAATGCGTTCGTCTTCGTCTGGGCTATTGGGCAACGTCGTCTCCTCGATGCGGCAAGGCGCTCTTCGAACGTAGGAAGGGGCACTTAGGATTCGCGTGTTGCGTCCATTCTCTTACCCATGGGAGTCAGAGGCAATTGTCCGCGCGGGATTGCCCTCGCCGATCGCCGTAACCGACGCGGATGGAAGTCGCCGAGCTCAAGGAGCGAATCGAGGCGCTACTGGCAAAGCGGGTCGATCCGCGCTCGGAGCAAGCGCAGGTTATCGACGACGTCATCGAGGCGCTCGATCGCGGCGCCTTGCGCGTGTGCGAACCGCTCGCCGGAGAATGGGTGACGCACGCCTGGATCAAGGAGGCGATCTTGCTCTACTTTCGGCGGCGGGAAAACGCGTGGTTGGGCGGTGCGCCCGGCGGGCTTGCCTTCTACGACAAACTTCCGCTCAAGAACAATTACGATGTGCTGGGCGTACGCTGCGTTCCCCCCGGCGTCGCCCGGTACGGGTCGTTTTTGGGTCGCGGCACGATTTTGATGCCGGGTTATGTCAACATCGGCGCGTACGTCGGCCAGAACTCGATGATCGATACCTGGGCGACTGTCGGCTCGTGCGCTCAGATCGGCAGCCACGTGCACCTTTCGGGCGGCGTCGGAATCGGCGGGGTACTTGAGCCGGCCCAGGCGCAGCCGGTGATCGTCGAAGACGGCGCTTTCGTCGGTTCCCGCTGCATAGTGGTAGAAGGCGTACGAGTGGAGTCGGAGGCCGTGCTGGGCGCCGGCGTCGTTCTGACGGCGAGCACTCCGATCGTGGACGTCCGCGGCGCGGAGGCGACGATAACCAAAGGCCGCGTGTTCCCGCGCGCGGTTGTCATCCCGGGCATGCTGCCGAAGAGATTTGCTGCGGGCGAATTCTCGACTCCGTGTGCGCTTGTGATCGGAACCCGAACGCAGTCGACCGATCGCAAGACGTCTTTGAATGCCGCACTGCGCGAGTACGAGGTCGCGGTGTGAACCCGAGCGTCCAAGCAATCAGCGGATCGTTGATTCGTGAAATCGCCGCCAAACGTACGGCCACCTCAATCGACCTGGGGCTGGGCGAACCATCGCTGCCTCCGTCTATGAAGTATCTACTCGCCGCTCTGCGAGCCACGGAGCGGCAGGGTTTGAAGTACACGCTGAACGCAGGCGATCTGGAGTTGCGTGCGGCGATCGGCGCGCACTACGGATACCCCGGTTTGGACAGCGCAGAAAGCGTTTGCGTCATGACGGGATCCCAAGAAGGCGTCTACGTGACGATCAAGACCCTGCTCGATCCTGCACGCGATGAATTGCTGCTCGTCGAGCCGGCCTTTCCCGCCTACCTGAAGATGTCGCGCTTGGAAGGGGTGACGGCTCGGACGGTTGCGATGAGCGAGGTTGACGATTTCGCTTTCGATGCGCAGCGGATTCTGGCCGCCGTCAGCGACCGGACACGACTGATCGTCGTCTGCTCTCCCTGTAACCCCACCGCGAGGGTCATCACGCGCGCCGTCGTTGATGAGATCGGCGATGCGCTCCTTCGTCGCGCCGGCCAGCCGGTATACGTTTTGCACGACGAGATCTATCGTGAACAGACCTACGTCGAGGGCGCCGGGCACTTTGGCGCGACCTATGCGCACACGATCGTGACGAATTCGCTCTCGAAGAGCAACGCGCTCACTGGGCTGCGGCTCGGTTGGACGCTGGCGCCGCGTCCGATTGCCGACGCGCTTGTCAAGACACACGCTTGGGTGACAAGTTGCGCCAGCACGTTTGCGCAGCGCGTTGCGTTGGCGATCTTCGAGACCCCGGGAGCTTTGCAAGAGCATGCGGCGTGGTATCGGGAGCAGAGCAGCGCGATACTTGGGCTTCTGGGCGCCAGCGGGTTGCGTTACGTTGCACCGGAGGGCGCCTTTTACGTCTGCGTCGCGCTGCCGCAAGGATTGAAATCGCTACAAGCTGCGCACGAGCTCGCGGATCGCTTCGACGTGATCGCAATCCCCGGTATCGCCTTTGGCGATTGTTTTGAGGGTTGGTTGCGCCTGAGTTGGGTCGCGCCGATCGACCAAGTGCGCGAGGGAGTCAGTCGAATTGCGGAATTTTGTGCTGCAGCCGCGACGCCGGCACCGACGATCTAGGACCGCAACTACCCTGAAAATGCGGGTTTCTAAGGGCGCATGAAGATCGGCATCGTAGGCAGCGGCGAGGTCGGGCAGGCGCTCGGGCGCGGCTTTGCGGCCGTGGGGCATGAGGTGATGATCGGTACGCGCGAACCCTCCGGCGGCAAGCTCGACGCGTGGAAAACGCAGGTAGGGCCACGCGCCGCCGTTGGAACGTTCGAAGACGCCGCCCGTTTCGGTGAGCTCGTCGTCGTAGCCACGCTCTGGACCGGCACGAAGAGCGCCTTGGATTTGGCCGGCATACAGAATCTTTCCGGCAAGGTCATCATCGACGTCACCAACCCGCTGCTCTTTCACGAAGGCGGCATGCCGACGCTGGCGGTCGGTCATACCGATTCAGGGGGAGAGCAGGTTCAGCGCTGGTTGCGCGATGCGCGCGTTGTCAAGGCGTTCAACGGCACCGGCAACGAGAATTTCTTCAAACCCAATTTTCCCGGCGGCCCGCCGACGATGTTCATTGCCGGCAACGACGATGTTGCCAAGAAGACCGTGGCCGATATTTTGGTGTCTTTTGGCTGGGAAACCGTTGATACGGGCGGGATCGAAAACGCGCGTCTGCTCGAACCGCTGTGCATACTTTGGGTTGACTATGCGGTCAAGAACAGCTCTCGCACGCACGCCTTCAAGTTGCTGCGCAAGTAAAACTAAGACCGCATTGCGTCCACCAGTGCACCGCGAATCTCGGATGTCGAGTAACCCCGGCCGAGAAGCCCGTCGATAAAACCTTCGGCGGTTTTGCGCAGCGCCGCGGAGCGCACGCGCTTGTCCGCCGTCGGTACGCGATCGGCGACCCTGGTGCCGCGGCGGCCATCGCTGACGAGCCAGCCGGATTCTTGCAAATCGGTATAGGCGCGTGCAACGGTGTTTGGCGCGACGTTGAGGTCGCCGGCGAGTTGCCGCACGGTCGGGAGGACACTGCCCGGCGTCAGCTCGCCGCGCTCGACGAGAGCTTTGAGCTGTTCGGTTATTTGTTGATAGGGCGGCAGCGGGATATTGGGGTCAACGGCAATCGTCGTGCCCATTTCTAAAACGCGCTACGTTGGAGTTCGGGATAGCTGCGCGAATCAGGAGGCTGGCTGAAGATTCTGATCACCCACGCCAAGGGGGCGGTCCAGGCGAGCAGCGTGATGATCCAAACGATGAGCCGGACGAAAGAACCCTGCGTGACGTCGAAGTTGGCGAAAATCCAAGGCGGAATAGCGGAATACGATAGCAGCGTGAGGGCGTGATACGTCCGGACTCGATCGTCGACAAAACGTTCGACTGCCACATCGCCTCCGGTGATCATCGAGGGCGCTTGCGCCATTCCGACCGCGGCGAACAGCAAAGACCACGATGCGGCAAAGATGACAACGGCTACAGCTGGTTCCCCTGAAAAATACGTCCAAGGGGAGAGCGCGGCCACGAGGCCAATGGCAAACATCCACCACGGTACCCCGCCCAAAACGGAGCGGGGCGTGAGCAACGCCGCGCGCGGTGCCGGCTTTCGCAGTAGCCGGAGATAGGCCACGGCAAGCAAGAAACCGTTGACCGCCGCGAAGATCGCGATACCGAGCGTCGTCGGAACCGCCCCCGCGAAGAGGAGCGCCGCTAAAACAAAGTAGGATAGAACAAAGAGCCAGTTATAGATGGGCTGCGATTGATCCAAATCGATTCGGTGCCGCAGCGCGTTCTTTAGGCGTGCACGAACCGCCTCATCGACGCAAACCTTGTCGAAAACGCTGCAGCCGTACAGGGTAGTGATGCTCGGTCGTTTCCACAAAAAAAAGACGCCCGCGAGTGCGTAGACTGCGGCTAAGAAGAAACGGGTAAACTCTGTGTTATGCATTGTATCAGGACATTAACACAAAACGGCGTTTGTGTCAATTGGCTAATACAAATTAATCCACCGGAGGCGGAGATTCCTGGGCAGGCCCAACCCACACCGTCTGCACATTGACGAATTCGCGAATGCCGTAGTGGCTGAGCTCGCGGCCGTAGCCGCTGCGCTTGATGCCGCCGAAGGGCAGCCGCGGGTCGCTGGCCATCATCCCGTTGATGAAGACGCTGCCGGACTCGACGCGCGCGGCCAGCGCGGCGGCTCGCTCGACATCCGCGCTCCAGATCGTTGCGCCCAGTCCGAATGACGAGCGATTTGCCAGCTCGACAGCAGTCTGGGCATCTTCGGCTTGCGTTACCGCGGCGGCCGGTCCGAATGTTTCCTCGCTGAACGCGGGGGCGTCGGCGCCCACGTCGGCCAGCACCGTCGCCTCGTAGAAGAAGCCGGGCCGGCTCACCGGACGTCCTCCCGTGACGATGCGTGCGCCGCGCTTGGTGGATTCTTCCACTTGGCGATGCAGCGAATCGCGCAGATCGCTGCGGGCGAGCGGCCCCATTTGCGTCGCGCGATCCATCGGGTCGCCGATCTTCCGCGCGGCTGCTGCATGGGCGAACCGCGCCAAGAATTCGTCGTAAACTTCGCTTTGCACGATGAACCGCTTGGCTGCGATGCAGCTCTGTCCGGCGTTTTGAAAGCGGGACTTTACGGCCGTGTTGACGGCCGCCTCGAGGTCGGCGTCCGCCAGCACGATGAAGGGGTCGGAGCCGCCCAATTCGAGCACGGTTTTCTTTAGCTGACGCGCAGCTGCCGACGCGACGGATATGCCGGCGGCTTCGCTGCCGGTGAGGGTTGCCGCGGCGATACGTCGATCCGCCAGGAGCGCGGCAACGCGGTCGCTGGGGAGTACCAACGTCGTGAAAAGGCCTTTGGGCGCGCCGCTGGCCTCAAAAACATCTTCGATTTGCAAGGCGCAGCGCGTAACGTTCGAAGCGTGCTTGAGGACGATCGCATTGCCGGCCATCAGCGCCGGAGCGGCGGCGCGAAAGACCTGCCAAAACGGAAAATTCCACGGCATGACCGCCAAGATCACTCCCAGCGGACGGAACGCGACAAAACTGGCGGCGGCGTTCGTGCGGATCGGCTCGTCGCTCAAGAAACGCTCGGAGTTCTCGGCATAAAAATCGCAACACCAAGCGCACTTTTCGATTTCGGGGAGCGCTTGTACAATTGGTTTGCCCATCTCACGCGTGACTGTTTGTGCGAGTTGATCCTGACGTGATCGTAGCGTGCGCGCGGCCGCCTTAAGCAACGCGGCGCGATCGGCGAAGCTTCGTTCGCGCCACTCGTGCTGGCAGATCATCGCGCGCTCGAGCCTGGACCGGACTTCGCCATCCGACATGTACTCAAAGGTTTCCAAGCGCTTGCCGGTCGCGGGGTCGATCGTTTCAATGGCTGGCATCGATCGCCTATCCGTGCAAGACCGCGTGCTCCGACCACGGACCGGAGGGGCCGGCATAGATTTCAATCAGCGCGTTCGGCCGCAGATACTTGCGAGCCACGCGTAGCACGTCGGCGGCCGTGATGCGCGAATAGCGATCGTTCAGCGTCGCGTAATAGTTCAGCGGCAGGCCAAAACGCTGCAAATCCAGCAGCTCGTGCACTTGATTGCCAGGCGATTCTTCCTCCAGGAGAGCTGCCGAAACCAAGCGGGTTTTGGCTTGCGCCAGCTCCGTTGAGCTGATGGGTTGCTCTTGGAGGCGCACGAGCTGCGAGCGCACGAAGCGGACGGCGGACACGACATTCTGCGGCGCGGCAGAGAGCACGATCGAAAAGTCGCCCCGGTCGCGGTCGGCGCTAACGTTGCTCGACACGTTGTAGACCAAACCGCGTTTCTGCCGCATCTCGTTCATGAGGCGGGATTCAAAGGCGCCCGGACCCGCGAGGATCTGGTTGAGGAGCGTAAACGCGTCGTAATCCGGACTAGTCCGCGCCATCACCGCCTGGCCGAGTTTGATGAAGACGTCGGTGGCGTCCGTGCCGATGTATGCGTGGGCCGGGTGTGGCGGCGGAAAGGGCGGCTCGCGCGTACCTGGAGTTGGTCCGGCGCTGCGCCAATCACCGAAGGCTGCAGCCACGGCGTTACGCGCTTGCGGGAGCGTGACATTTCCGACGATCGAGATCGCGGTTAGGTCGGGGCGCCAATGGCGCTGCGTGTAATCAGCCACTTCGGCCCGTGTCAGCTGCCCGATACTGCCCGAGGTCGGGAAGCGCAGACCTGGATCGTTCGGCGCGAGCAACAGCTGCGCGTATGTCCGGTCGATCGCCTCACCCGAAATATTCTGTTCCTGATTGATGCTGTTCGCCATCTGGTCGCGCTCTTGAACAAAATAGCGGTCGGGAAAAGCCGGGTGCTTCTCGTCATCGGCGACAATGCGCAGCATAGCGTCGAGATCCTTGGCAAGTCCGCGTGCGGAAAACGTCTGGCCGAACGAAACCTCAGCGCCGAGATCGTCGATCGCGCGCCGCTGCGTTGCAAAATCGTCGTGTTCGCTGCCGAAGTTTGCCACGTCGGATGCGAGCCGTGCGATTCCCGCCTTCCCCATCGGCTCGAAAGCCGCAGAGGAATCGATCACGCCGCGAATCGTGAGCGTCGGGCGGTCCGGACGGGACTCCAAAAGGACGGTCAATCCGTTATCAAGTTTGAAGCGCAGCGGCGCGAGCTTGCTGCGCGCGCTCGTCGGTACGCGAATCTCCTGGGCGGTCAGTTTCGGCATCGTGATCGGTCCGTTGGGGACACGCGAGCTAAAATTGTCCGTGGCGCTGGCCGTAGTCTTTTGCGAAGAGCCGGCCGGCGGCTGCGCGTTCGGGCTCAAGTGGCCGATGACGCTCGGCGTGCTCAGGTACGTACGCGCAACGTCGAGGATGCTTTGCGGCGTGAGCGCCGCCAGCCGATTGTCCTCATCGCTTACGCGTTCGCCCACGATCCCATACGTGTAGCCGACCAGATCCGCCAGGCCGCCGATTGAATCGGTGTCGAGCACGCGCTCCGCGATCGTGGCGCGTTTCGCGGCCGCAATCAAATCCGGATCGAAGCCGCCGTGCAGCGCCTGGTCCATTGTGTTTTGGAAGATCGCCTGGGCTTCGGCAGCTTTGCGGCCGGGGTTGAGAACGATGAAGACGTGCATCAACCCGCCGCGCAATTGCGTGTCGGCGTTCGCGGTCACGGCTAGCGCGACGCTGCTCTCGACGAGCGCGCGATAGAATGGGCCGCGCTCGTTGTTGATCAGCGTAGCCAGCGTGCTGACGGCCGGCTCACCGGGCTCGGAATCCCCGGGGATCGCGTAGGCGATGTCCACGACGTCGTAGGGGAAGGGGAAAGGCGATTCAACGATCTTGCCTTTGGCCGCGGCCGGGTGCTCGGATGGGTGGTTGGGGAGTCGCTTGGCCGGGATGCGTCCAAAGAGCCGTTGCGCGATTTCAAAAACGCGGCTCGCATTGACATCGCCCGTCACGACGAGCGTCGCGTTGTTCGGGGCGTACCAGGCTCGGTAATATTGCGCGATATCGGCTGCGGTTGCGCGCGCAACGTCCGAGCGGCGTCCGAGCGGAGTGAGGCCCGCGGGCGAATTGGGGTAAGCGGCCTGGCGTACGGCGGAGAGCAAGCTAAAAAAAGGCGAGCTTGAATCTCCGTCGATCTCCGCCAGTACCGGACCCCGTTCGATGCGCCATTGCGATTGCTCGATTAGCGCACGCTGCATGCGGTCCGCCTCGATCGTTAGGGCAACGTCCAGTTTATCGGCCGGCATGACGAAAAAGAAGTGGGTAAAATCGTAGGTGGTTTCAGCGTTCATTTGGGCGCCGAGCCGCGCGACGATGTCATCGAGCCCGCCCGACGAGATGTGCGCGCTGCCGCGAAACATCATGTGCTCGAGCGCGTGCGCTAGACCCGTTCTGCCCGGGAGCTCGTACAGCGATCCGAAGCGATACCAGACGGCCGTTTCCACGACCGCTGCGGCGTGGTCCTCGACGACCAGGATGCGCAAGCCGTTGGCGAGCGTCTTGCTGGCGACGTGCGGCTGCGCGGTAACGGTTTGCGCGGCGGCCAGGCCCGGCGGGATGAGCGTCGCGACGGTGAAGGCAAAAGCGAAAAGCAAAAATCTCAAACGGTTATCCTTGGGTGGCCAGGAGGTGCATCGTTCCCTTGAGGTCGGTAGCGTCGATCCCCAAGTGTTCGCTGATGCGAAGCAAGAGCGCCTCTTGGGCTTGATCGTGGTAGAGCAGCCGGGAAATCGAATCGTGATCCGCTTCGGCGCGCAGCTCGTCGTGTTGAGAAGATTGGCGCTGCCCGACGGCAAGGACGAAGATCAAGATCAGCTGCAAGACGTTTGAAATCGTCAGCAGGAACGCAAACGGGTAAGGATCCCATTTGGTGATCATGCCGACCGCAATCCAAACGAACTGAAGGATGATCGCCAAGATCAGCGCCACCGGCGCGCCGGTCGCGTTCGCGATGCGCTTGCAGGTCCGCTCGACCGGGTTCAATTGCTGTTGATGCAGCGCGTTGACGTCGTCAACGAGCGGATGTTCCTCGAATTGATTAGCTGCTGGCATCGCGTCTTGAGTCATGATGTTCTTGCATCCTTTCTGGTTCTAGTCCCAAATAATACGCGGCGGCTTCGTGGATCGCGCCTGCCGGTAAGCATCCGACAAGCTCGGAACGCATGATCGAAACGCCGTCTTCGGTAGCGAACGCTCGAATCAATTCAACGATCCGGTAGAGAGGCGTGGCGCGATGATCCGTCACGTTGAGCGACACCTGGACTGCGCTGTCGCTCAGGCGCAAACCGAGCGCTTTGAGCGTGCGCAGCCCTCCATCTCGCGCGCGGATCGTGCGGGCGATGCGATTGGCGATACTGCGATCGCCGGTTGCCAGTTCCACGTTCCAGGCGATCAAGGGCCCGCGAGCGCCGATTGCAATCGCGCCGGCGGTATCGTGCGCGCGCGGATCGCCAAAATCGGGCCGCCATTCCGGACGCTCGAAACGCCGCTCCAATCCCTCGAACTGACCGCTGCGCACGGCAGCCAGGTTGCGCCGCAGCGGCGTGCTCGCGGCTTCGCCGTATAAGAAGCATGGAATGCCATAACGCTCCCAAATCAGCTTGCCGCATTCGCGCGCTAGCGATACCGCGTCGGCCATCGCCGCCTGTTTTAGCGGAACAAAAGGAAGAACGTCGAGGGCGCCGATGCGGGGATGGACGCCTCGATGGCTGCGCAGATCGATCAATGCGCTTGCCGTGCCGGCAAGGGCGACCGCCGCGTCTTTCATCTGGCGATCGTCGCCGACGATCGTGAGAACGCTGCGGTTATGCACGGGGTCGCTGGTGCGATGTAAGACACGCGCGCCGGCGCGTTGGACCGCGCCGGCGCAGGCGTCGATAACTTCCGGGCGCCGTCCCTCCGAGATGTTGGGGACGCTTTCAAAGAGCGCCATGCTATGCAAGCGCCGCTTGGATCGCCTGCGTGATGTCGGCGTGTGATTGAGGCGAGTAGATCGTTCGAAATCCAAGCCGCTGCGCTTCCGATTGACGCCGGGCCGCGGCCTGCACGGCCCGAATCTCGCCGGAAAGGCCGAGTTCGCCAAATGCGACCGCATCGTTGGGTAGGGATCGATTGCGAAACGCAGACGCAATCGCTAAGGCGATGCCGAGATCGGCAGCCGGCTCGCTCATCCGCAGGCCGCCTGCTACCGAAGCGTACACGTCGTGTTGACCTAGGTGCAGGCCGGCACGCCGCTCCAAGATCGCTAATACCATGGCCAAGCGCGCCGGATCGAGGTTGGCGGCCAATCGGCGCGGGGTTCCGTACGCCGTTTCGCCTACGAGCGCTTGAACCTCGATCAAAACCGGCCGCGAGCCGAGAATGCCCGCCACGACACATGAACCGCTCGGCCGCTGTTTGCGTTGGGACAAAAAGAGTTCGGACGGATTTGCGATCTCGTGCAATCCGTCCCCATCCATCGAGAAGACGCAAATTTCGTCCACGCCGCCGAAGCGGTTCTTGTAGGCGCGCACGATCCGAAATTCGCCGCTCGTTTCGCCCTCGAAGTACAAGACCGTGTCTACGAGGTGCTCCAAGAGCCGGGGGCCGGCGATCGAGCCATCCTTGGTCACGTGGCCCACGATGAAGGTCGCGCAGTCTGTGCGCTTGGCAAACTCGATCAGCGCTTGGGCGCAGTCCCGCACCTGCGTGACGCTGCCGGCGTAGCTTTCTGATTCGGGCAGCCATACAGTCTGGATCGAATCGACGATCAGAGCTTGCGGCCGAAGCGCTTCGAGGTTGTCCAGCACCGCGCGCAAGTTTGTCTCGGGAAAAACGAGCAGGCTCTCGTCGGAGCGCAGGCGCAGCGCCCGAAGTTTGATTTGCGCGGCCGATTCCTCGCCGCAGAGGTACACGACCGTCGTGCCGTTGCGGACCAAGTTGGCGGCGATCTGAAGGAGCAGTGTCGACTTCCCGGCGCCCGGGGGTCCGCCGATCAGCGTTAGGCTGCCCGGCACGATCCCTCCACCCAGCACCCCATCGAATTCGCGCATGCCCGTACTGCGGCGAGCAATCTGCGCGCTGTCCACATCGGCCAACCGAATCGGGCCCAGTTCGCTGCGCGCGCTCCGCTTGGGGCGGCTCTTCGGCGCTTCGGAAAAAGAATTCCAGGCTTGGCAAGACGGGCACCGGCCGATCCAGCGCGGCGATTCGATACCGCACGCCGCGCAGTAAAAGACCGTGCGTGTCTTAGCCACGCTGCGCAGGTTCGGCGGAGGGCGGGCGCATGCTTTCGTGAACGTGCGCGGACGTGAAGCGATTCGAGCATGTCGCGATCGATGGCCCTGCAGCCGCGGGCAAAACAACAGCGGGACGTCTGGTCGCTTGCCGGCTGCATTTCCTCTACCTAGACACAGGCTCGATGTATCGCGCTCTGGCGTACTTAGCGCTGAATTCCGAAACCGACCTCGACAACGAGCGTGCGCTCGCGCGCCTTGCGGATTCTCACCCGATTCGCGTGAAGCTCGAGGGCCCCGAAGGCGCGTACCGCATCTACGCCGGCGCCATGGAGCTGGGCGCCGAATTGGCATCCAGCGCCGTAACCGCCGTCGTTTCGACGGTGGCCGCGCACCCGCTGGTGCGCGAGCGGATGGTGCGCGAGCAGCGCGCGATCGCGGCGGAGGGCCCCGTCGTGATGGCCGGCCGCGACATCGGCACGGTCGTTCTGCCGGAAGCGCAGCACAAGATCTTTCTCACTGCCTCGCTCTCGGCCCGAGTCAAGCGGCGCGGCGCCGAAATGCAAGCTGCCGGAGTTGACGTCAGCGCGCACCGCCTGCTCGAAGAGATCGTCGAGCGCGACCGCTTGGACGAAACGCGTGCGACGTCGCCCCTGCGTGCTGCGCCCGACGCGACGCTGATCGACTCGACCGGCTTGACGGCGGAAGAAGTAGCCGATCGCATCGTCGCGATCGCGCGAGCCGGTTCGTGACCCTCTATCACTTCGCACAAAGGGTTTTCTTGCCGCCGCTCTTGCGGCTGTGGCGCCTTCGAGTCGAGGGCGCGGAGCACGTACCGCCAAGCGGCCCGTTGATCGTTGCCGCGAACCATGTTTCGTACATGGATCCGGTCGCGCTTGGGGTGGCATTTCCGCGCTCGATCGCCTACATGGCAAAGTCCGAACTCTTTTCGATCCCGCTGCTGGGACCGTTGATCGCGCGGCTCAAGGCGTACCCCGTCGACCGCCGCAAGAGCGCGACCGCAGCGATAAAGAAGTCGGTTGAAATCTTGCGCGAGGGAAATGCTATCGGCATGTTCCCGCAAGGTACGCGGGTTTTTAGCGGCGAGGGCGTCGCTCACGAGGGGGTCGCGCTGCTGGCATCGCTTGCCAAAGCGCCTGTCGTGCCCGCCTACATCCACGGCTCGGATCGAACGGTGCGCTTTCATCAGATAAAAGTCGCATTCGGCCAGCCTTTGCACTTACCGGCCGGCCGAAAAGCGAGCCGCGAAGATTTGGCGAACTTCACGGCCGAAGTGATGAATGCGATTCGAGCCTTAGGAGCCCGATAACCATGCAAATCAAGAAGGCGAAGGTTCAGGGGTTTTGTTTCGGCGTCGCGATCACCGTCAAGAAGGCGGAAGAAGCGATCGCCGACGGCGGCGACGTCACGACCCTTGGACACGTCGTCCACAACCCGCAGATGGTGGAGTCCCTGGCGACTCGCGGGTTGAAGAACGCCGCTTCGGTTGAGGATGTCGACTCGGGGACGCTCTTCGTGCGTGCGCACGGACTGCCCGTGGACGTCTTCGAGAAAGCCAAGGAAAAGAATCTTCGGATCCTCGATGCGACGTGCCCGATGGTCACGAAGATCCACGTGCAAGCCGAACGGCTCAAGGCCGATGGTTACAAGATCGTCGTGATCGGCGATCCCCACCATCCGGAGGTTAAGGGCACGCTCAGCCACGTCCCGGGCGCATGGTCGATCCAAACGGTTGAAGATGTCGAGCGCCTGCCGCGCGCCAGTCGGGTAGGCGTCGTCGTACAATCGACGTTTTCCGGCTTGCGCTTTACCGACATCGTCAAAGCGCTGAGCGCAAAGTATTACGAAGTGCGCGCCGTCAACACGATTTGCACCGATACGCACAATCGTCAATCCGAGGCGATCGCGCTCGCCAAAGACGTCGAAGTGATGGTGGTCGTCGGCGGCAAGACCTCCGCGAACACCAAGCATCTCGCCGAACTTGCCGAGAGCAACGGTGCGCGAGCGTATCACATCGAAGGCGCAGAGGAATTACGGGCGGATTGGTTTGACGGCATTCAAGTGGCAGGCCTGATGTCGGGCGCATCGACTCCCGGCTGGCTCGTCGACGAAGTCGCTGCGCGGATGGAGGCCCTGAGCCGTCAACCTGCCTGACCCGTTTGAAGCGCAGCTCGAACGGTTGATCCGCGAGCGTTCGGAGAGCGCACTGCTCTGCGAGATGTTGACCTACCACTTAGGACTCTTGGAATCGAACGCCGTGCGGCGCGGGAAACGGCTGCGGCCGCGGCTGCTCTTTGCAGTCGTTCAAGAATTGGGCGGCGCGGTAGAGGATGCGCTGGACGCAGCGGTTGCAATCGAGGTCTTGCACAATTACTCGCTCGTTCACGACGATATCGAGGACAGCGACCGCTACCGTCACGGTCGGCAAACGCTGTGGGCGAAGTACGGCATCGCGCAAGCGATTAACGCCGGCGATGCGCTCTGCGCGCTCAGCTACCTTTCTCTGCTGCAGACCGCGCGCTACCATTCTTCGCCCCGCGTGATTGCGATGATGAACGCGCTTCACCGGGCAAATTTTGCGATGTGCGAGGGACAGAGCCTGGATATTGCCTTCGAAGCTGAGTCGGCGATCGATACGCGGCGCTACCTGCGCATGATCTCGGGAAAGACGGCTGCGCTTTTTGGGGCAGCTGCGGAATTAGGCGCCTACTGCGCTCGCGCCGCACAAGCGGACGTCGAGCGCTATGGCGACTTGGGGCGCTCCTTCGGGATCGCGTTCCAGATCTTCGACGATGTGTTGGGCATTTGGGGCGACGAAGACGCGACCGGCAAGACAGCCGGCGCGGACATCGCGCGACGCAAGAAGAGCTTTCCGGTCGTGTGGGCCATGCAAACCGGTCAACCCCAATGCGAGCCGATCGCGCGCGCTTACCGCGCGGAGCGAGATCTGGATCCCGACGCAGTCGCGAGCGTCATTTTGGCGCTCGATCGACTGGGCGCGCGTGAAGCGGCGCAACGCGAGGCAGCCGAGCAGTTGTCCGGCGCACGGCGGGCTCGCGCGGGCCCTGTTCGTGATTTCCTGCTCGAGTCGCTGCCGCTGGCCCCCGCATCCGAAACCCTCTCCTCATGAGCTCCGCGCGCGCGGCGCTGTATGGCTTGCTCGCGCTCGGATTCTTGGTGCGTCTGCTTTTCATTGGGAACGGTGGTTTTCAAAACGATGTGCAGTCGTTCGAGAGTTGGACCCTCACGCTGGCACACCATCCGCTCTGGCAGTTTTACGCCAAGGCGGGATTTGCGGACTATCCGCCCGGCTATTTTTACGTCCTGTGGGTGATCGGACACATCTACGCGCCGCTGCAGAGTTCCGATCCCTCGTACGCTTGGCTGCGCTTCTTGATCAAGTTACCAGCCATCGCGATGGATCTGGTCGATGCCGGGCTGATCTACGCGATCGTGCGGCGGTTTGCCGACTACCGCTGGGCGCTGGGCGCTGCGGCTCTGTACGTTTTCAACCCCGCGACGATCTATATCTCCGCCGCGTGGGGCCAAGTCGATTCGGTTGCCGGCGGGCTCGCGCTCGTCGCGCTCTACTTGCTCTTGAGAGCGGGCGATGCCGCTACTGATGGGCGGCGCACGCTCCTAAGCGTGCTGGCCTGGCTCGCCCTTGCGTATTCGATTCTGATCAAACCCCAGGCGGCAATCCTGGCGCCGCTGTTCCTTGTTTTCGCCTGCGTCTGTGCCGCGCAGCGTCCCGCGCGTCTGCGCGGCTTGGCCTTTGGAGCGCTGGCTGCAGTTCTCTTAGCGTGGTTGTTGGCGCTCCCGTTTCATCCGGCGGCTAACCCGCTGGCCGTGCTCGCTTGGCTCTTCGAACGCTACGTCTACGGCACGAGCGTGTATGCCGTAAATTCTGTCAACGCATTTAATTTGTGGACGATCAACTATGCATTCTGGCAGTCGGATACGCTGAGAGTCTTGTTTCTGCCGCAATTCCTGTGGGGAATATTGTTGCTGGCCGCTGCGGCCGTCTTGATCTTGTTGCGCTACGCGCAGTCTCCGACGCCACGCGCTTTTCTTGAAGCGGCCGCACTGCTGGCGCTGGCCTTCTTCATGCTTTCAACGCGCATGCACGAGCGCTACCTCTTCAACGGCTTGCTCTTGGTCGTTCCGCTGATCTTCTGCGGGTGGCGCTACATCCTCGCGGCTGCAGTGCTGACGGTGACGCTGTTTTCCAATCTGCTCTACGCGCTCCAGTATCTCAATGTGATGAATCAGCACTTGCCCGGCGATCCCACCAACCTGATGCCGCTGCTCACGCGACCGATGTCGCTGGCGAACGTGGCCGTGTTCTTCATGTTGGGATACGTGTTCTTAGGCAACACTGAGGAGTCAACGCTGGCGGAACCCGGCACGGCCGCGCGCCCGGCGTCGGCAGCGCACGAAGGCCTCCAAAGAGAGCCCGCCCGCAGCTGGTTCGATCCGCGCGAAGGGTTGGCGGGCTTGCGCTGGCCGCTGGATTACTTGATCGCCGCCACTCTGGGCATCGCGTCGTTCGTCTTGTCGTTCATTCGCTACGCCGTTCCGCCGGAGAAGATCTTCGACGAGATCTACTTCGCACGCGCGGCCGAAGAATATCTGCGGCACCAGTACATCTACGAGAACACGCATCCGCCGCTGACAAAGCTGTTAATAACTTTTTCGGTCATGCTCTTCGGCGGCCTGGGTCACGGCGACAACGCCGCCGGTTGGCGCTTCTTGGACGTCGTTTTCGGCGCGCTGAGCGTCGCGCTCTTGTACGTCTTTGCCAAGCGCATTACCCAATCGGCGCTCTTTGCGGGGATCGCCGCCGGGCTGCTCCTCTTCGACGGCATGCATTTCGTGCAATCCCGCATCGCGACGCCGGAGAGCTTCGTGGCCTTCTTTGCACTCGCGGCGCTGTATACGTTCTACCGGTACTGGATCGCCTCGCAAATTCGCAGCGCTGCGGCCGTCGATGCGGTGCAGCTGCGGGTCCGCGTGATCGGCACGCTGCTCTGTCTAGCCGGCGCGGTCCTGGGCGTGGGATTGAGGTTTCGGGGTGAGTCCGGCGCGGCCAAGGTCGTGGCCGCGATCTACGCTTTTGCGGCGCTCTACCTTTTGTTTCGCATTCTGATCTTGCCGTATTTGGCCCGCAGCGCGCCGCGTTTTCTCTCTTATCCTGAGGGCGCCGCAGTCTGGGTGAGCGAACGGAGTCTGTCGGTGCACGCGCCGGACGGCGGCGTGATCGATTCCGCTCAAAAGTTGCCGGCTTCCGGCGATCTTTCAGCGGCCCAACGCGGAGCGCTCGTCCTGCACGACGGCGAGCTGTTAGCGACCTATCGCAAGGACGGATCGCTCGAGTATGCGACGCCGGTTGCCACGGCGCGATTTTCCCCGAGCGTGAACACGATCGATCGGAAGCCGGCCCACTTCGGGAGTGCGCGCGTGTGGCTCGGCCTCTTCGCGCTTTCGATCACCGCCCTCGTGACCAGCAAATGGTACGGCGTCATGGCCTATCCGGCGACCTTGGGCATCATCGCCTTCGTTTGGGCGCAGCCGCGGATCGCCGCCTTCACGAAGGCTTATTGGGCAACGCCGCGTGGTCCGGCTAAATGGGGCAATCCGTTCGGGTTTCCGCTCGATGTCGTGCTCTGCACGCTGATCTTCATCGGCGGAACCTTCTATTTTGCCGCTTACACACCGCAGTTTGTCGGGCTCTCGGACACGCCGCAAACACCGCCGCGCGCCTACACGCTAAGCGATGTGATCGACATGCAAAAACAGATGTACGAGTACCACGCCACCTTGAAGGCCACGCATCCGTATGCATCGCGCTGGTGGACCTGGCCGCTGGATCTCAAACCGATCGTGTATTACTGGAAGGATTATCGCACGGGCAAAGCGGCCAACACGCCGAGCGCGTGCTGCGTGGCGGAAATCATATCGCTCCCTAATCCATTCATCCTATGGTTTGGGCTGGTCGCCGTGCCCTTCGTCGGCTTTCTTGCCTACCGCGAGCGCAACAAGGGCTATCTGCTGCTGGTCGTTGCCTATCTGCTGCAGTGGCTGCCTTGGATACGCTCGCCGCGGATCTCATTCATGTACCACTTTTTCGTGGACATCGCGATCATTTGCTTGTGTAATGCGATTGCGCTGCAACGGCTCTGGTTGTGGGGCAGCGCGCACGGCGAGTCGCGCCTTGCAACGCGTTTAGCCGTAGGAGGTTACGTGGCCGCGGTCGCACTCGTGTTTGCGTTCTTCTATCCGGTTTTGGCAGGTGTTCCGCTGCCGTGGGATCATTGGAATGCCCGCATGTGGCTTCCGCGTTGGGTGATATGATAACGTAATAAGAGGAGGGTTGGAGTTCTGTCGGGTCATTCCAAGTGGCATAACATCCGGTTGCGCAAGGGCAAAGTTGATGCGCAGCGCGGTGCGCTCTTTACCAAATTGAGCAAGGAGATCATCCTTGCGACCAAATCCGGGTCGCCCGATCCGGAAGCGAATTATCGTTTGAAGATGGCCGTCGAAAAAGCGCGTGAGAACAACATGCCGCAAGAGAACATCAAGCGTGCGATCGGCCGCGCAGCGGGTGCAGACGGAGCCAAAGACATCGAGGAGATTCGCTACGAGGGTTACGGGCCCGCGGGCGTGGCGGTCGTCATTGACGCCGCGACCGACAATCGCAACCGGACAGCCGCCGAACTGCGTTTTCTTTTCAGCCGTCACGGCGGCGCGCTCGGCGAAACGGGGGGCGTGGCCTGGGTCTTCGAGCCGGCGGGCATCGTCGAGGTGGATCCGCAGGGACGATCCGAAGACGCGCTGACCGAGGCCTGTTTGATTGAGGGCGTCGTGGACGTCGATTATGACGATCCGGCGACCGTCTATACCGACCCGGGCGCACTCACGCTGGTGCGCGACGCGCTGCGCGAGCGCGGTTTGCGAATCACGCAAGCGTATCTCGGAATGCGGGCAAAATCTAAGGTCATACCGGCGGAGGACGAGTCACGCGCCGCGCTGGCGCTCTTAGATGCGCTGGAGGACCATGAAGACGTGCAGCGCGTCTTCTCGAATGCCGAATTCACGGAGGCCGCTCTGAAAGTGGCCGCCAACTCGTGATTACTCAGGCCAACGATCGCTATCCACGGAAGGCGCGAACGCGGCGTTCGTATGTGCCGCGCGATTGGATATTCACGCTCGTCGTCGCGCTCTTTGTCGGAACGATCGTTTGGTTCGGGCGTTCGATTCACGATTTCTTCGTACCACCCTCGGCCACGCTGATGGTTCCGACGTTCATCGGTCAATCGGTGCGGGACGCCACCTCCGAAGCATACTTTGCCGGGCTGCGCACGCAAGTCGTCGCGCGGCAGATCAGCGATCGCTATCCGCGCGACGTTGTCATGAGTCAGCAGCCGGCGCCGGGGGCGCGCGTGCGCGGGGGCAGGCAGATCTCGTTTATCGTCAGCACCGGCGTGCAGATCAATTCGATGCCGGACATGCGCTACCAGACGCTGCGCGAAGCCGGTTTGGACCTTTCGCGCTTGCACCTTGTGCTTGCAGCCACGAAGTTCGTGCCGAGCGACGAAGTGCCGCCGAATCACGTCGTGGATCAAGATCCTGCGCCGCTCACGAATGTCCCCGAAGGAACGGCGGTAACGTTGACGGTCTCAAAAGGAGGCGCAACCCAGCTGCGGGTTCCAAACTTGGTTGGTGAAAACGTCGACCAAGCTCGGGCCGATGCAACCCTTAGCAAGATTCACCTTGGTCAGCTCGTGTGGATTCCGCTTGGTCCCGGTGGGCCGCCACACGGAACGATCGTGCGCCAAGTGCCGCCCGGGGGTACCAAAATCGATGCTTATGAGCCGGTGTCGCTCGAGGTCAGCGCCGGACCGCATGAGTCCGGCTATATCCTGCGGCAGGTGCACCTGCTGGCGGCGGTGCCCGCCGACCAGACTTCCGATAAGCCCTTACGCGTGCGCGTGACGGTCACCGACGCGACCGGCAAATGGAACCTGTACGATGCATTTGCACAACCTGGCCAGAAACTCGATTTCAACATAGACGCACTCGGAACGTCGCTGGTGGATTTTTTCGTCAACGATGCGTTGATTGCCGAGTCGCGCCTAGGCGCGGAACCGCCGAACGCATACGAGCGGCGCACGAACGCATCACCTCAACCGCAGGCGTTACCGCTGCCGTGATAAAGTTTGCACCTTCGCTGCTCTCGGCCGATTTCTGCAAGATCGCGCAGCAGATCGATGACGTGCAACGCGCGGGAGCGGACTATCTTCATCTGGACGTTATGGACGGCCGCTTCGTTCCCAACCTCACCTGGGGACCGAAGATCATCCGAGACTTGCGCCGCTGCGCGGCGATTCCGTTTGACTGTCATTTGATGATCGTAGAGCCGGAACGCTACGTTGACGACTTCCGGGCGGCCGGCGCGGACATCATCACGTTTCATTACGAAGCGACTCCGCATGCGCAACGCTTGCTCACGCATATCCGATCGCTGGGCGCCAAAGCCGGCATCGCCATTTGTCCGCAGACACCCGTCGCGTTGTTGAAAGACATCGTCGTGGATGCGGATCTCGTGTTGATCATGAGTGTGAACCCCGGCTTTTCCGGGCAGCGTTTCATCCTCCAGACGTTTGAAAAGCTGCGCGAGGCGCGTGCCCTGATCGATGCCGACAATGCGGCCTGCGAGCTGGAAGTCGACGGCGGCGTCGGAGAGGAAAACATCCAAGAGGTGATCGCCGCCGGGGCGCGCGTCATCGTCATGGGATCGAGCATTTTCGACGGCGGGCAGCCCCGGCAAGCGCTGCAACATCTTCGGAGTCTGGTCGGCCCTTCGTCCCCTTGAAGGCTCAGGGTAAAGTGACCGAAGACGAATTGATTGCGGCGTTTTCGGCCGTGCTTTGCGGGCCGGACTCAAAGAAAGTCGTGCTCGGAATTGGAGACGATGCGGCTGCCTGGCGTCCTTCGCGCTCCCACCTGAGCGTAATTTCTACCGACGCCTTGGTCGAGGGAATCCACTTTACCACGCAGGGTGCGGCGTTCGATCAGATCGGCTATCGCGCGCTGGCCGCGAATTTGAGCGATATCGCGGCGATGGGTGCAAGACCCGTGCTGGCCACGATCGCGCTCGGAGTTCCCGCGGGCGCCGATCCGCTGGACCTCGTTGAAATCTATCGCGGAGTCGACCGGTTGGCGCGGCGCGCGAAAATCGCAATCGCCGGCGGCGACATCGTGCGCTCGCGCGATTTATTCCTTTCGATTACCGTGGTCGGTGAAGTGCGCCCAGGGAACTTGAAACGGCGATCCGGCGCGCGCGTTGACGATGTCGTTGCGGTAACCGGCGAGCTGGGCGCAAGCAGGGCCGCCTTAGAGGGCCACGATCCCGCTCACACGCCGGTGCCGCGCATTGCCGAGGGCATCTGGCTTGGACGCTCGCGCAACGTGCACGCGCTCATGGACATCTCGGACGGCCTTTCCACGGATCTTGCGCGCATGGCCGCGGCTTCGCACTGCGGCGCCATTTTGGATGAGGTTCCAGTCGCGCCGAGCGCCAACGCCCGCGCACGATCGCTCGGCGAAGATCCGCGCCGCTATGCGGCCGCGGCCGGAGAAGACTTCGAGCTTTTAGCGGCGGTTGAACCGCGCGTGTTCAGCTACCTGAGCGCGAGGTTTGCGCAGCGCTTCGGGTGGCCGCTCCTGCGCATCGGCACGTTTCGCGCCGGAAAGGGCGTCGCATTAAAAGACACCGGCGGCGAGGTACCGCTCGAGCCCAGCGGCTGGGATCACCTCGCGCGGTGATCTAAGCCGTGCGCGTGACCCTTTTGGATCGCAAGCACGACGCGCACACCCGGGCGGTCTTATGCGTTCCGCCTTCGGTGATGCGGACGCTCTGAAGGTTGGGCAGCCAACGGCGGCGCGTCTTGTTCATGGCGTGACTGACATTGTTGCCGGCCATCGGGCCCTTGCCGCATACGTCGCAGCGCTTTGCCATCGGTAATGGATCCTTCCAAAAATCGGTTCGTGCCGGCGGTTGCCGGGCAACTTCGGCATAGTAACACGCCCCCGCAGGCCTGACAAGGATTCCCGTCCGAGTCCCCAAAGGCCAACCCGATGGACGTCACCGTGCTGGACGGCCGAGGGTATGCCAGGTTCGTTGTCGCGGGGACGTACTTCCTTAAGAAGTACCGCACCGTCCTCAACGACCTCAACGTCTTTCCGGTGCCGGACGGCGACACGGGGACCAACATGTTCCTTACCGCCCGGGCCGCTGCTCTGCAGGCCGGCAGGCTGCGCAGTCGCAGTCTAGCCAAAGTCTCGGCTGCGGTCGCTGAAGGCAGCTTGATGGGCGCGCGCGGGAGTTCGGGCGTCATCATCTCCCAGATGTTGCGCGGATTCGCGCACCACGTGCGCCACCGAGCTGAGATCGACACGTTGAGCTTGGCAAGCGCGATGCGCGAGGCCGTTTTAGCGGCCCGCGCCGCCTTGCTGCGGCCGGTCGAAGGCACGATTTTGTCCGTCGCGGACGCGGCGGCCGAGGCCGCCTATCGCCTGGCGCCGCGCGAGCGGGATTTCTACCGCGTTGCGGGCGGCGCGCTGCAAGCGGCCGCCAAAGCGCTCGACCGCACTCCCGAACAGCTGCCGGCGCTCAAGGAGGCGGGCGTCGTCGACGCCGGCGGGGCGGGCTTTGTCTATTTTTTAGAAGGCATCATGCGCTTTTTGCCCGAGGCCAAGACTCGCGCAACCGCCTTCCCGCGCCACCCGAGCGCGCGTCGCGTCTTTACCTCGCGACAGATCGTTGGTGAGAATCGATTTTGCACGGAGTTCATCGTCGAGAATGCGCGCTGTGAGCTCGAGGGTCTGCGCGACGCGCTTCAAAGTCGCGGCGATTCTTTGATCGTCGCAGGAGCGCGCCCGACGCTCAAAGTGCACATCCACACGGACAAGCCGGAAAAAGTGCAGAGCATCGCGGCCGGCGTGGGGACTCTGACGCGCGTCAAAGTCGACAACATGGAGCAGCAGCACCAGGTCCTCGTCGTCGACCGGCCGAGCCAAGCGTACTCGACTGTGGCCATCGTTCCGGGATCAGGCTTCCAAACGATCGTCCAAGAACTTGGGGCCGAAGTGGTCGTCGCTTCGCAAAGCAGTCCGAGCGTGCGCGAGTTGCTGCTGGCCGTTAACCGTTGTTTGTCCGATCGTGTCGTGCTCTTCACGAACGATGCGAACGTCGTGCCGGTCGCTCGCGAAGTGGCCACATTGAGCCCCCGACAAGTCGAGGTGGTCCCGACCAAGGATATCGTCGCCGGCATTGCGGCTTTACTCGAGCTGCGCGGTCAAGAGACGCCGCCGCCGGCGCAAGACCTCCTGCGAGCGGCGGCGCGAACCCGAAGCGCAGCCGTGTTCTTTGCGGGGAGAGATGCAAGTTTTAACGGCACGAGGGTCGCCGCCGGTGCGCCGGCCGGGTTATATGGCGGACGGCTCTTTAGCGGTGGATCGCTCGTGCAAGCGGCGCAAGCAGCGCTCGCTGCCATGGGCGCGCATGCCGGCGGTTTGATCACGCTCTACTACGGCGGCTCCCAAAAAGAACGGGATGCGCAACGCCTAAGCGCCGAGCTATCGACCGCTTTTGCGCCGGCCGACGTCGAGTATTACTTTGGCGGGCAAGGCCGCGAAGAATACGTGATCTCGTACGATGAGTAGTGTAGACGCAAACCATCGCCGGCCGACGATTGCGGTCGATGCGATGGGCGGCGACTTTGCGCCGCGTGAAATTGTCGCCGGCGCCCTACTGGCCGCAGCTGAAGATTACGCCGACATCGTGCTTACCGGCGACCAGGAGCGCATCGGGCCGCTGCTGCGAGGCCCGCATCGCGCCAAATTGAGAGTCGTTCATGCCGCCGAGGCCGTGCCGATGGACCAGAATCCGTCTGCGGCGCTACGCTCGGCCGACCGCACTTCTTTGGGCATTGCGATCAACTTGGTGCGCGACGGCGAGGCAGATGCCGTTGTTTCGGCCGGCAACAGCGGCGCGTTTTTGGCGATTGCCCTGATCCGCCTGCGCACGATCGACGGCATCGCTCGCCCCGCCATTGCGACGGTGCTGCCGGCGCTGACCGGTCCGAGCGTCATGCTCGATGCGGGCGCGAACGTCGATTGCCGTCCCGAATGGCTCGAGCAGTTCGGCATGATGGGCTCGGCGTATGCCGTCGCCGTTCTGCGCATCGAGAAACCGCGCGTCGCCCTCCTCTCGGTCGGCGAAGAGCGCAGCAAGGGCAACCAACAGGTCATCGAGGCCGCCAAGCGCCTCGATCAGGCGCCCGTGCATTTCGTCGGAAACATCGAGGGCAAAGATGTCTTGATGAATGCCGCCGATGTGATCGTCACCGATGGGTTCGTGGGCAATGTCGTGCTCAAAGTGGCGGAGGGAATTACCTCCGGCCTGGGCCGCGTGCTCCGCAACACCCTGCTCGAAGGCAGCCTTATCACGCGCTTCGGCGCCTTCTTGATCTTGCCGCCGCTGCGTCGGCTACGAGCGCGATACAATTACGAAACGTACGGCGGCGCACCGCTGCTTGGGTTACGCGGGAATTGCATCGTCACGCACGGCCGCGCTAACCGGACGGCGCTTGCGAGCGCAATTCGAGCGGCTGCTGATGAAGTGCAGGCCGACGTGATCGGTAAGATTGAGGCCCTGGTTGCACCTCATCTCGCGCGGCAAGCATAGGTGCCGGTTGCAATCGTCACCGATAGCACGTCGGACATCGATCCCCCGCGCGCGCTGGAGCTCGGGATCGACGTCGTTCCGCTCTTCGTCATCTTCGGCGAACGCAGCTATCGGGACTATGTAGACCTTTCCCGCGCCGAGTTTTACGAGCGGCTCGGGGCCGGACCCATGTTGCCGACTACCTCACAGCCGACGGTGGCGATGTTTGAAGAAGTCTTCGCGAAGCGAACTTCATGGGGCGATGAAGTCGTCTGCGTGCTTATTTCGCAAACCCTTTCCGGCACGATCAACGCGGCGGGGTCGGCTGTGGCGCTCGTGCCTGGGGCGCAGATTCATTTGGTGGACTCGCAGACCGTGGCGGGCGGCCTAAGGATGCAAGTGGAACAGGCGGTGCGCCTCAAAGCGGACGGCGCCAGCGGCTCGGAGATCGTTGAAGCCTTGCGCTCGAATTTGCGGACGCAACGCTTGTACGCGGTCGCACCGGACCTTTCGCATCTCGAACGCACCGGGCGCATCGGCAAGGCGAAGGCCGCTCTTGGAACCTTGCTCAGGATCGTTCCCGTCTTGCGTTTGGTGCAGGGTGCCGTCGAAATCGAGGCCCAGGTTCGCACGTTCACCCGTGCGCAAGACGCAATGATCGAGGCTGCGCTGCGCTCGGTCAGCGAATCTCGGTATGCGCGGTTGATGGTGATGCATACAAAAGCGCCCGCGCTCGCGCAGCGTGTGGCGGCCACGCTGGAGGGTCGCTTACCAGGCGCGCCGCGGTCGTTGGAAATCGTTGAGGCCGGGCCGGTGATCGCAGCGCATGCCGGCCCAGGCGCCGTCGGCGTCTTTTATATGGAGGACCGGGCGGCGTGAGCGGGATCTACGTGCACCTGCCATTTTGCCCGTACATCTGTCCGTATTGTGACTTTGCGAAATGGCCGCTGCGGCGCAGCCAAGCGCAGCGATATCTGCGCGCCCTGCGGCGGGAAATCGAGCGCGAGCCGCCTTGGCGGGCCCAGACCGTCTATCTGGGTGGTGGCACGCCCAACACCTATCCAGCCGCGCAGATCGCAAAGCTCGCGGATGAACTGCAAGCACGCTTCGGGCCTTTTGAAGAGATCAGCATCGAAATCAATCCGGATTTGGTCGGCCCCGATGATCTCTCGAGCTATGTCGACGCCGGCATCGACCGCGTTTCGATCGGCGTGCAATCGATGGTTCCGACGGAGATCGCGACGCTGGGCCGGCGGCACGCTCCCGAAGACGTGGCGCACGTGGTAGCGGCGGCGCGGGCGGCGGGGATGCGCTCGGTGTCTATCGATCTGATCTTCGCGGTCCCGCAACAAACTGCGCGGAGCTGGTCGCGCACGCTCAGAGAAGCGCTGGCCTGCGAGCCCGATCATGTCTCGGTCTATGGCCTGACGATCGAAGAGGGCACGCCCTTTGCGGCCTGGCGAGCGCGCGATCCGAGTGCGTTTTTCGACGACGTGCGCGAAGCGGAGTTCTACGACATCGCGATTGAGACCCTAGCCGGCGCGGGCTACCAGCAGTACGAAGTCAGCAACTTTGCGAAGCCGGGCCACGAGTGCGCGCACAACTTGAACTACTGGCAGAATGGGCAATACCGCGGGTTCGGCGTCGGTGCGGCGTCGTATCGGGGCGGTGTTCGCTGGGTTCATACGCGTTCGTTGAGTGAGTACGTTGAGGCGGTGGAGGCAGGCGAATCGATCGCTTCGCAAAGGGAACGGCTCGTGGGTGCTGCGCGCCGCGGTGAGGCGGTGATGCTGGCGTTGCGGATGAATCGGGGCGTTCGTTTCGACGATTTCCGGCAGCGGTATGGGGTTGACTTCTTGCAGTTTTACGCGCCAGTTGTCGAAGACTTGCGGTCTTGGGGGCTATTGGATGTTGACGGGTCCGCGGCTCGGCTCACGAAACGCGGGCTCTTCTTGGCTAACGACGTCTGTGGAGCGTTTGTCACATTCGCGTAAGAACGGCTAATTTCTCTGGAACCCTGCTGCGCTTGGTGTTCGCGGCAGTCTTCGGCGTTACGGGGTTTTTGCTGGGCCGCGAAGCGTATCTGCATCTGTTTTCGCTGCACTTTGCCAGCGAGTCCGTGCAGATAGCGCTGACGATTCTCTCGCCGGCCGTCGGAGCCATCATCGGTGTGGCGCTCGCCCCGTACGCGCAATCGTTCTTTGAAGATGAGCTCAACGCGGTCGAAGGAGCGATCGACCGGCTCGCGCCCGCGGAGCTTGCCGGCGGAGCAGTCGGCCTGATCGTGGGGCTGGTTGTCGCGTTCCTGATCAAGAACATCCTGTTCGAATTCATTACCGTTGCGGGGCGGGCCGGAAGTTACATCGCGATCCTGCTCTACATCATCATCAGCGTTTTCACGGCGTACTTGGGCGCGCGCGTCGGTGCGAAGCAGCGTCTGGTCCCCTTGCCCGAACACGCGACGCTTGGATCCGCCGGCAGCCCTCCGAAGATCATCGACACGTCTGTGATCGTGGACGGACGGATTACCGAAATTGTAGAGAGCGGTTTTTTAGAGGGGCCGCTGATTCTGCCGCGCTTCGTGCTGCGCGAGCTGCAATTGATCGCCGACTCGCTCGATTCGATGAAACGCGTTCGTGGCCGCCGCGGTTTGGAAGTGCTTGGCAGCTTGCAAGAATTCACTTCCGTGCAAATCAGCGAACGGGACTATCCGGACATCGTTGGCGCGGCGGTCGATGCGAAGCTCGTTCGTTTAGCGCAAGAGCTGCAGGGAAAGCTTCTCACCAATGATTACAATCTCAACAAGGTCGCGCAAGTCGAAGGCGTTGTCGTGCTCAACATCAACGAGCTGGCCAACGCGGTCAAACCCGTTGTTTTGCCCGGCGAGGAGCTTCACGTGCAGGTCATTCGCGAGGGTAAGGAACCACACCAGGGCGTCGGGTATCTGGACGACGGCACGATGATCGTGCTTGAAAACGGGCGGCGGCTGCTTGGCGAAGGCGTGGATGTCGTCGTGACCAGCGTGTTGCAGACTGTCGCCGGGCGGATGATCTTCGCCCGCGTCAAGTAAGGAATTCATATGCCCACGCATTGGGGAGCCATCATTGTTGCCGCGGGTCAGGGGCTGCGCTTCGGACGGCCCAAACAGCTCGAAGAGATTGCGGGCGCGCCGCTGGTCGCATGGTCGATCCGCACGCTGGCGGGAATGCCTGAGGTCACCGACCTCGTGATCGTTTCGGAGCCGGAGAACATCGAAACCTTAAGCGCGCTCTCCAGTTCGCTGAGCGGTGGGAAGCCGTGCATCGTCGTTCGCGGCGGTGAGACGCGGCAAGCGAGCGCGCGGGCGGGTCTCGACGTGCTCTCTGCGCGCTGCGATGGCGTGCTCATTCACGATGGGGCCAGGCCGCTCGTTTTGGCGAGCGACGTTCGTAACGCGATGAACGTCGTGCACGATGGACGCGCTGCGCTCTTGGGGACGCCGGTCGTTGACACGATCAAAGTCGTACAGGAAAGCAAGCACCAGGTCGTGCGAACGTTGGATCGGGAGGAGTTGTGGGCGGCGCAAACGCCGCAGCTTGCAACCCGGCACGATCTGGACCGCGCGCACGTCGAGGCGCTGCGCAACCACCTTGCCGCAGCCGACGACGCTACGCTGTTGGAACGAATCGGTTTGGAAGTCACGATGGTGGCCGCTTCCCCCGACAATTTCAAAGTAACGCACCCCGAAGATCTGGCTCGGGCTGCGTACCTGTTGCGCGAGCGCGCTCCGATCTCGTCGGATTTGGAGGAGATCCTCTTGCTGGAAGCGTTCGTGCCGGAGCCTTTAGTGGAGGGTGTGTGCGCCGAAATCGAGGCGCAAAGCGGTAAAGTCGACGGGATCGATCGCGATTTGCCCTCCGGCGTTGCGGTGCGGGCATATCTGGGCTCCGAGAACCTGGCTGCGTTTGCCCGGCGCTTTGAAGCGCTTGCCGACCACGAAACAACGTTCACGACGCACTTTTCGCATTTCGCGCCGCGGGTTTCGAGCGAACCGCTCGCCGACGCGCCGTCCGGTTAGCTGAAATCGTGCGAATCGGTCACGGTTTTGACGTGCATCGGCTGGTCGAAGGGCGCAAGCTGATCTTGGGAGGCACCCAGATTCCGTTTGAGCGGGGCGCCCTTGGCCACTCCGACGGCGATGCACTCACGCACGCGATCGCCGACGCACTGTTGGGCGCGACTGCACTCGGCGACCTCGGCCTCTATTTTCCCGATACAGATGAGCGGTGGAAGGACGCGCATTCGCTCGAACTTTTGCGGGCCTGCGCGCAGAAGGTGCGAGTCGCCGGTTTTCGGATCGTCAATGTTGATAGCACGATTGTCTTGGAGCGCCCCAAGCTCGCCGCCCACATTGCCGACATGCGCGAACGCATCGCCGACGCTTTGGAAGTTGCAGCGGCGGCGGTAAGCGTGAAAGCCAAGACCAGCGACGGCCTGGGCTTCACGGGCGACGGCAGCGGCGTAGCCGCCTACGCCGTCGTCGCGTTAGATGAATCGGTCGACTGAACAGATGCGCGCTGCGCTGGCGCGCGCGATGCAGAGTGCCGGCCTGCTGGAAACGCCGCCGCCTGCGGCCGCCATGCGCTGGATCGATTGTTTCATCGAAGCCTACGGCCCGCAACTAGAAAAAGTCGAAGATGCGCTACCGCGGATTCGCTCGCTGCGAGCCGAAGCGACGATCGTGCCGGCGCTGGAGCTCGAGAAGCTGCGCTCGCGCGAGGTCGTATTCTTCTTGGATGCGGTCAGTCAATATGTTGACGATCAGCCCGAACTGCGCAACTTGCCGCTCGAGCACGACTTGCGCGAGATTGCCAGAGAGTTTGGATTGGAGGAGGATGACGCGCGCTGCGCGGTCCGCATGGCGCTTACCGGGGAGCAACAGGGCCCACCGCTGGAATTGCTTTTTCCGCTCTTGGGGCACGACCGCATCCTGATCCGCATCGGCGCGATCTCCTCGCGGCTGCTGCACGGCCGTGGGTTGGAACCGATCAAGTATGGTCCCGATGGGCGTCCGTTCGAGCCGATTCGCGGGAAGAAGCCGGGGCCTTAAAGCAACCGAGCCGGTGCCCCACCGGTTACGAAAAGAAAGATGGCAAACCCACTGCGGACACTTTTGGCCGATCTACGGGCGCCGCTCGCTCGCGACCCTGCCGCGCGCGGGTGGCTGGACGTCGTTTTTTCCTATCCGGGTTTCCATGCGATCACCGCACATCGGCTGATTCACGCGCTGCAGCGAACCGGCTTGCCGCTCGTGCCGCGTTTCCTTTCGCACGTCAACCGCTTTTTGACCGGGATCGAGATTCATCCGGCGGCGCGTATCGGCGCGGGGTTGTTCATCGATCACGGCATGGGCGTCGTGATCGGTGAGACTGCAGAGTTGGGCGAGGGCGTGACGCTCTATCAGGGCGTCACGCTTGGCGGAACGAGCCTGCAGCATGGCAAGCGGCACCCGACGCTGCACGATCGGGTGACAGTCGGCGTGAACGCCGTCGTGCTGGGCGCGATCACGATCGGCGAGAATTCCAGAGTCGGCGCGGGTTCCGTCGTCGTCAAGGACGTGCCGCCGAACGCGACGGTCGTTGGCATCCCGGCACGCGTCGTGTTGCAAGACGGTCAGCCGGTGCGCGCCGTTTCTTCGCGGCCGCAGGTAGACATGCCCGATCCCAACGCTCAACTGATCGCCGAATTGACGGAGCGCGTGGCGGAGTTAGAGCGCCGCTCCCCCGAGCGCTCTGGAGTGAATGTCCCTAAAGCTGTATAACACGCGTACGCGTACGGTCGAGCGCTTTGAACCGCTCGCGCCGCCGGTCGTGACCGTGTACGTTTGCGGCCTTACGCCGAGCGCCGAAGCACACATCGGCCACGCGCGCACGTACCTGTTCTTCGACGTGCTGCGGCGGTACTTGATCCATCTCGGCTACGACGTCGTTTATGTGCAAAACGTCACGGACATAGACGATCGCAGCATCGCGCAAGCGCTCCAAACGGGTGAAGACTGGCGAACGATCGTTGCTAATCACTATCGGTCGTTCAAAGCCTCGCTGAGCAAACTCGGTGTGCTGGCGATTGATCCGGACCGCGAGCCATACGCGACGGCTTACGTTCCGCAAATCGTGCGGATGATTGCTGAGCTGATCGAGCGCGATTTCGCGTACGCGACCAAGGACGGCGTCTATTATCGGGTCGCAAAGTTTGCCGAGTATGGAAAGCTCTCGAACCGGAACATCGCGGAATTAGAAGCCGGCGCGCGCATCGAGGTCGATGAATTCAAGGAGGATCCGCTCGATTTTGCGCTTTGGAAGTTTGCAAAGCCGGGCGAACCCTCGTGGGAGTCGCCCTGGGGCGCCGGCCGCCCGGGTTGGCATATCGAGTGCTCGGCGATGGCGCGCGCGCTGCTTGGCGATCAGTTCGATCTGCACGGCGGCGGCACAGATCTGATCTTCCCGCATCACGAAAACGAGATCGCGCAGAGCGAGCCGCTGCTGGCGCGCCGCCCGATGGCGAATTTTTGGGTCCACGGCGGCCTACTGCTCTTTGAGAGCCGCAAGATGTCGAAGTCGCTGGGCAACTTCGAGCCGCTGTACGAACTCCTGAAACGGCACGACCCGCAAGCGATTCGATTGCTCTTTCTGCAAACGGGCTACAGTAAAGTGATGAACTTCACGGAAGACTCTATTGCCGCAGCCGACGCCGGCCTGCAAAAGCTTCGCGAAAACTACCGCTTGCTCGATGCCGCGGCGCGCTCCGGCGAAGAGAGCGCGCAGTGGGCGCCTTCTGCGAGCGCGCAGATGCAGCACGCAGACTTTACCACCTTCGGGGCTGCGATGGAAGAAGCGCTCGATAACGATATGAATACGGCTGCGGCGGTTCGCGAGATCTTCAGCTTCGCGGCGGCGGCTCCAATCCTGGAGGGGCACGCAGCGGCGGCGGCCGCGGCGCTCAAGGCGTTGACGTATTGGCTGGAGATCCTCGGCTTGGCGCCCGGTCAGCTATGGCTGAGGAAACGCGCCGTGGCGGTGCCGGCCGGCTTTGTGGAATGCTTGAGCCGAGCGCTAGATGGAGCGGTGCCGCTGGGCGCTGCGGCTTCAGCCGATGAAGCGATCGAGATCGTGATCGATCTGCGCACCAAAGCCCGTGCCGAGCAAAAGTGGGCGGAATCCGATCGCTTGCGCGATGCGTTGGCGCACTGCGGGGTTGCGCTCAAAGATTCAAAGGATGGCACGACGTGGGCCGTCGCCGAGTAGGCGGGCCGCGCAAACCAAACGGCGCGAATCTCGACGACGTCATCTATGGCTTTCACGCGGTCGCTGAGGCGCTAACCGCGGGCGAACCGCTCGTGCATCTTCACGTTGGTTCGGATCGTAGCCGGGAACCCGTCGTTCGCCGCTTGATCGAACAGGCCCGAGCGCTCAAGGTTCCGGTGCGTTTCGAAGAGCGTGACTACTTTGCACGGTTTCCCTACAAGGCGCACCAAAGCGTCGTCGCGTTCAGCCCGCCGTTCTCATATGCAACGCTGGATGAAGTTCTGCACGCCGACCGCAACGGTCCGTTGTTGGTCGTCGTGCTGGATCACATCACCGATCCGCACAATGTGGGAGCGATCATTCGCACGGCCGAAGCAGCCGGCGCGCATGGGGTGATCATCCCCGACCGCCGCGCGGCCGGCATCAACCCGACCGTGCGCAAAGCAGCCGCCGGCGCCTCGGCACACCTTCCGGTAGCGCGCGTCACGAACATTTCGCAAACGCTGCGTAAGCTCAAGAGCGCCGGAGCCTGGATTTTTGGCGCTGATGCTCCCGGGCCGGAGGGCCGCGAGCCGCAAACCCAGCCGTATACGCAAGTCGATTGGCAAGGCGATCTTGCGCTGGTCATCGGCGCAGAAGGCGAGGGCCTCTCTGCGCTCGTGCGCCGGGAGTGCGATTACTTAGTGCACGTTCCAATGCTTGGTCAGATCGCTTCGCTCAATGCCTCCGTCGCGGCGGCGATTTTGCTTTACGAAGCGGTGCGGCAGCGAGCCGCTCGAGGCGAGCTATAGGTTGCTTGGTTAACAACCCGAGCAGGCTGTGGAAAAACTGCGAAAGGTACGATTTTTCGCCTTGACGCGCAAGGTGCGTCCTCCTATACTAGGCACGGTGTGCCGAGCCGACGGGCCCCGGCCTGCGATTTTCGGCACATTCTCCCCAAGAGGGCACGTTAAATGGCAATGACCCATCCTGTGTCGGATGGACTCGAGTATCACGAGCGAGCAGACGAGGACCTCGTTGCAACCGCCAAGGGCGGCGATAACCTCGCGATGGAGTTCCTGCTCAACAAGTACAAAAATTTCGTTCGCATCAAGGCCAAGAGCTACTTCCTGATCGGCGCGGACCGCGAAGACATCATCCAAGAAGGGATGATCGGTCTCTACAAGGCGGTGCGCGACTTCAAAGCGGACAAGCTTTCCAGCTTCCGCGCTTTCGCCGAGCTGTGCATCACGCGGCAGATCATCACGGCGATCAAGACCGCGACGCGCCAGAAGCACATTCCGCTCAACCAGTACGTTTCGCTGAACAAGCCGATCTACGATGAAGATAGCGAGCGCACGTTGCTCGACGTGATGGCGTCGCAGAAGACCTCGGACCCCGAGGAGCTCGTCATCAACCAGGAAGTCTCGCAAGACATCAAAGAGCGCATTCAAGAAAACCTCTCGGAGCTCGAATCGCAAGTGCTGCTTTCCTACCTGGAAGGCAAGAGTTACCAGGAGATGGCACGCGACCTCGGCCGCCATGTGAAGTCGATCGACAACGCTCTGCAACGCGTGAAGCGGAAGATCGAGAAGAATCTCTCCGAGATCGAACTACCGTAAGACGCTTCGACCCTTCGACGCCGCTCAGGGCAGGCTCACTGCTCAGCGTGACAGGGGCGCCGCAAGGCGCCCTTTTGTTATGGAATTGACGACGGTACGCTTACGGCTGCGCAAGCTGCGCCTTGAAGATGCGCCGCTGCTGGCCGGCTTGTACGGCGATCCCAAAGTGCAAGAAACGCTGCCGCAGCCCGAACCGGTGACGGTTGAGGGCGAACGGGCGATCATTGGTCGCCATCTCGAGAATGCGTGGGCCCGCGAAGGTTCGGGGCTCTTTGCCGTCTTCGAGCAAAGCACTGGAGAGTTTGTCGGGTGCTGCGGCCACCTCTTCTGGGACATCGATGGCCGGCACGAAACGGAGGTCGCCTACGCGATCCTTCCGGACCACTGGCGTAAAGGCTACGCGACCGAAGCGGCGCTCGCGCTCAAAGATGACGCGTTCAAACGCTTGGGAAAGAAGCGCGTTATTTCCCTTGTGAATCCGAACAACATCGGCTCGGCGCGCGTCGCGGAAAGCAACGGCATGCGCATCGAGAAGCAGACCGTGATTCTTGAGAACTACACGGTGAACATCTGGGCGGTTGAAGCCCCGGTGTCACTCTGAACTTGTCGCTGAATTGGACGGAGTCCCAGTGTCACTCTGAGCTCTGTCGCAGAATTGACGGAGTCCCAGTGTCACTCTGAACTTGTCGCTGAATTGGACGGGGTCCCAGTGTCACTCTGAGCTCTGTCGCAGAATTGACGGAGTCCCAGTGTCATCCTGAGCCTGTCGAAGGATGACCCGCTCGAATGGCGTCTTGCGTTCGCGCTCATGCACCAGCGTCTCGACGATCGTGCGATAGAGTTCTTCGCGGTCGTCGATTGGATCGACGATGTAGACTTCGGCGACTGCGCCGCGCCGCTGCGGATCAATTGCGACCGTCACGCGCCGGCGCGCGCAGACGTCCATGCAACTCGTGTTGATCGCGCGGACCCGTCCCCAGTGACCATCTTCCTTTAGTCGTGCTTTGAGCCAATCACGCAAGTGAAAGTCGCCGATCTCTTGCGCCTTGTCCGGATCTTCTTCGGGAATGCGCTCTTTGGCGCAGCGTTCGCAGACCAGGACGAGGCCGGACGCTTTCCATTTGGGTTCGACGGGTTGCATTGAAATCGTGTTCGCGTTTGCAGAGGGAGCGGCCCGCTTACGCAGTCCGCTCCTTAACGGCTAGCCGACGGCCGGATTCGAACCGGCGCGCTCTTTCGAGGCCACATTACAGGTGTGGTGCTTTCAACCGCTCAGCCACGTCGGCGTGCGGACGCTACTTCTTTAGGCAAGTCACGACATCCGGCTTCATGGTGAAGTTGGTGCCGGTGAACGTGGCGGTCGTCTTGCGATTACTGACGCGCACCAGAACGTCTTGCGTCAACCAAGAAATTCATCGTCGGTTTGTGGCGGGGCGCCGCGAAAAATTCGAAAGACGCTAGATCCTTTATCTCGCTTCAGAAGAATTGCCGTCGGAGCAAACGTCTGCTTAATGAAGCGCGATCAGCAGAAATACCGCGAGCCGCCGCTGCTGATCGTCTTCAGCGCGGTCGCGACCTTTTGGCCGGCGCCCATCGCGCTGTAGTAAACCCTGATCAGCGTGCAGTGAAGTTTTAGGGCTGAAGGGATTGAGCCGCCCCAGTCCTCGGTTCTCATGCCCCCGGACATCCACGGCCGGCCATTGATCGTCATGCTGCTGCCGAAGGTGAACCGCATCGTCGTGCCGCCCTTCTCGATGTCGAGCGTCCCGAGGTTACCGGTGGTATAAAAATCGCTCAGATTGCCGACCACAGATTGCATCGGCGCGCCCAGGGCGGGGCGCTCCATCGAAAGGGTCGCTACGATCGTCGCGCATGCAAGGCAGGTGGTGACGAACATTCTTAAGATCGAAGAAAAGTGCATCTTCAGTTCCTCCTATGAGCGAAAGGCGCGAACGGCTCCGCCGAGGGCGCTTTCCAATAGAGTGGTGTTATACCCAAATCCGGCTGGCGAGGAAGCCAACGGGGCGGCATCGTACCACGGTCTGCCGCGGTGTATGGGTAGGTGGCCGAGTGGTTAAAGGCAACAGACTGTAAATCTGTCCAGCTGACGCTGTACGCTGGTTCGAATCCAGCCCTGCCCACCACGCGGGCGTTGCATAGTGGTAATGCCTCTGCCTTCCAAGCAGAAGTCGCGAGTTCGATTCTCGCCGCCCGCTGAGAACTGCGCCGTTGTAGCTCAGTGGTAGAGCACCTCCTTGGTAAGGAGGAGGCCATGGGTTCAATCCCCATCAACGGCTCCATTTTTTAGAAAGCGCCGGCAACGCACAAGCAATGTAATGAGGACACCTGTCAAATTCACTCTCAGCAAGGCGCGCTTTGAGGCTTTCAGCGATGGCGTGTTCGCGATCGCCATCACGCTGCTCGTCTTGGAGGTTCACCTCCCCGTTTTCTCGCGAACACCAAGCAACGCGGCGCAGGCGAACGCGCTCTTGCAGATTTGGCCGTCGTACCTGGTGTACGTTGCGAGCTTCGCAACGATCGGGATCATGTGGCTAAACCACCATGCGCTCTTCCGCTACGTCCAGAAGATTACGCACGGGATCGTGATCGCAAACCTCTTCCTGCTGATGCTGATTTCGTTTCTCCCGTTTCCCACCGAAGTTTTGGGTCGATTCGGAATTTCGCGATCTGCGATCGTTTACTATGGCCTGGTGCTGATCGGCATCGCGATCGGCTATTTCTTCGTACATCAGCAAGTCCTCATTGCGGAGGGCCTGCCGCGGCGTTTGAGGGCCTGGAATGTCGTTGGCCTGGCGCTGTATCCGGCGGCGACGATCATCGGCTACTTCGTCCCGCTGGCCGGACTCGTGCTCTTCGCCGGCCTCGCGTTTTTCTACATGCTCCCGCGCAACGTCCAATCGATCGTGCTCGCGCCGCCGCACGAAGACGCGTAATATTCTGCGCCCGACTGGAATCGAACCAGCAACCTGAGGCTTAGGAGTCCCCCGCTCTATCCAATTGAGCTACGGGCGCTGCGCACGTTGCGTTGGTTTTGCGTTTGTGAGTCGCCTGCCTGGCCGCGCGGGTGGGCGACCGATGAGCGAGCCATGCCATCGGCCGGGAAGGAACCCAAGCGTGCGCAGGCAACCTCGGCAATTCGGTGACACGTATTAGTTGTTACCGTCGTCGCCTTTCTTTTCCGGAGGTCAATAGATGAATGCTCGAATCATGCGTACGCAGCGCGCGCTGTTTGTCGTTACCGCCGCGGCGGGTTTGGTGATCGGTGGCTGTAGCGCCGCGTCGAACCCGGGCTCAACGCCGAGCGTTACGCAAGGGTCAGGAGGCAGTGCCTCGGCGAGAGCCCGCCAGTTGTTGATTCCTTGTAATACTCTCGGCCACCCGAAAGGCAGTTGTACCCCAAGGCCTTCACCATCGAACGACGGGGGCAAGTACGGCGGACACTGACGATATAGATTAGGAATAGTCGCGCAACGCGTGCTATGACGAGTTCTTCCCGTTCGCGTATCGTGATGATCTTGCTCTGCGGGCTGCTGGCCGGATGCGGGGGTGGTGGCGGCGGTTCTTCACAGCCAAACGCCATGCCGCCGCCGGTTCCCGCCGCGACCTTTCCGCCTCCACCGACTCTGTCCGATGCCTTCGTGCAGCAGGCGCACCCCGTCGTGTTGCCGTCGGTGGCGCCGCCTGCAAGGATGTCGCCCGCGATCTTAGGGTTTCTCGAGAGTTTGCAAACGATGATGGCGCATCGAACGTCATCGGTAGGATCCGCGGACAAGGAAATCGTCGGCATGTTTATTTCCGGCGGTGGTCCCTACACCGGCATCACGGGCATCTTCAGTGCTTACTCGTCCAGCATGCTGCAGCTGACGCGCCCGGGAGCTTCGGGGATCAACCAACTCTTCGCGCCGTTGGTCATGCCGCCCGATCACGGGTGCCTCGCGACGGGTTCCTACTATTATAACTACGGCTCGGGACCGCAGGCGGCATTTGTCGTTTCGGATCTTTGCGCATTCGACGTCCGCGGACCGCTCACGGCGTTGTTCACGCCGATGAACGCGAACTTTCTCGCCTCGTACGTGCGAAACGATTCGAGCGGTATTCCGTCTTATGAAAGCGTGAGCTTCACGCCCGACCCGCCGTCGGATGCCTCAACTTGGTACGTTGTGCTCTACGATTTTCAAACCGGACAGTGGGATTTGCTCACGTCGGCCGGCGGAAACCGCCCACGCACGGAAGGCGGCAGTTACTTCGCGTCGAGTTACCTGATGGGGCCGTGCCCGGTGCTCCCGCTCATCGCGGCGTCTCATCTGGCGCTTTTCTCGGCCGCGGGAGGCTATGAGCCCGTAGGGCCCACGATGAAAGCAACGACCTCGCGCGTCTTGAGCCCGCCCGGATTCGCGGACGTCGTTGACAACTGCTTTTTGGCCGACATGACCGGGCCGCCGAGCTACAACTTTACGGTCCCCACGCCGAACAGCACGTGGACCGTTATGCCGCACTAAGTGCGGAAATTCATGAAAAAGGGAGGTCGCCTGAGAGGGCGAACGCGCAGGTCTGGGCCGGCAGTGGGCGGCCGGTAATAACGTCACCTTTCCTTCATGAAGGTTGAACATATGAGTTTTGGAACACAGGGGGCGCGGCGCGCCGTCTTGGCGGTCGGAGCGCTTGCAATTGGAGCGCTGATCGCCGGTTGTAGCGGCGGCTCGAATTCGACAACTCCAACAATATCGCAAAACAATCCGTCATCGGCAGCCGGGGTGCAAGGCGGCGAACGCGAGCTGGCCAGGGTCACGGTACCGCTCGGTATGCACGTAGCGACCGTCAACTTGCACACGCACGCTATGGCGCTGCTCGGCCGGCCGTCGTTCAAAATTCCCTGGACGGGTAAGCCAAATAACGGGTCGTGTCCGACTGACCCTCAATGCCTGGTCTATCACGGGGGCCCGGTGCTCTTTAACACCGGCGCGATCAACGTGTACGTCAACCCGTCGCAAACGGGCGGCGGCTTCCCGAACACGTGCACCGTCGCAAACTGCCCGCCGGCACAGTGGGGGTTCCCGGGCGGCTTCCTGGGCCGTTATTCCAACAACGCCGAGATGGGGCACATCCTGGACCAATACGAGATGCCGCCAGGTCCAAACCGCAATAATCGCTTTCCATACATCGGCTATATCACCATGACCGACAGCATGATCACGGCGAACAACACAAAAGCGGGCGCCGTTAGCGATGCGAGGATCACGGCTGAGCTCACGACCGCGCAAGCGGCCGTTGGCCTAACCGGCGACCGGTTCATGTACCATCTCTTTTACGTACAAAATCAATGGCTATGCAGCGCGAATGTGGGCGGATGTTACTCCCCCGGAGATAACCTCGACTTTTCGTTCTGTGCATTCCATGGAAACCAAACGATCTCAGGGCACGACAACATCTTCTCGGTCGAGCCGTGGCAGCAGGTCAGCGGCTGTACCGCGCCGACGGATACGATTCAGAACGATACGTCCTCGACGCTCTCGCACGAGTGGACGGAAGCCCTGACGGATCCCCACCTCGATGCATGGTTCAACAGCAGTGGATCAGAGATCGGCGACATCTGCCGCTTCAATTACAGCACGATTTCGATGATGCCTGGCCCGATCGTATACAACATCCAAGAGGAGTGGATCAACAGCGTGGGCGCTTGCGCCTACGGGCCATAACCCGCAAACTGCTCATCAGATAACCCAAGGCCGCCTCTCGGCGGCCTTCCTTTTTGCTCGGCCAGCGGGAGGTGGCCGCCGGAGCCCCCTGGCGGGTTGCCGCCTGGGCGGCCGGTGTGGTAAAATTGGCCGTTGAAAACGGACCGAGGGTCCGTTTCTTTAATGTGGCTCACCTCCAGCACTGGATGAAATCGCGTGGCAAAAAAAGAGAATCGTGTTATGGTAGTGATGGCGTGCACGAACTGCAAGCGCCGCAACTACAACACGCAAAAAAATAAGCAAAAAACGACCGGGCGCCTGGAGCTGAGCAAGTATTGCCGCTTTTGCCGCCGTCACTACGCGCACCGCGAAACGAAGTAAAGGGCGGTAGCTCAATTGGTAGAGTTGCGGTCTCCAAAACCGTCGGTTGCAGGTTCGAGTCCTGTCCGCCCTGCCAAATTTTTCAGGAGATCAGTTTCTAAGTGATCAAACGACCCACCGGCGGCACGACGACTCGTGGCGGCGGAAACAATCGGCCCAGTGTGAACCGTCCGCTCGTGGCGACGAACCGGCGCGCCAACGCTGCCAGCGCGCAGGAATTCGTGCGTGGAGTCTTCCTCGAGCTGCGCCGCGTAACGTGGCCCGCGCGCGATGAATGGATTTCGGCCACGATCCTGACGATCGCCCTGGTGATCGGCATCGGCCTGTTCACCTTTATCGTGGACTGGCTCTTCACGCAGATCTTCGCTCTGATCCACCCGGCATAAGCATCATGATAGAACAGCATCCAGAACAGCCTGAACAGTACGACGCGGCCGAGCCGATCGAAGCGCAAGTTTCGACTGCGGTCGAGGAGCCGGTGGCTGCCGAGATCGTCGAAGAGCCGACGCCTGTAGACGTCGCCGACGAGCCGCAGGCCACGATCGAAGCCGAAATCGAGGTTCCCGCGGAGGCTGCCTCCGGGCCGACCCCGACGGCCAAGCCGAAAGACACCCGCAAGAAGTGGTTTGTCGTGCACACCTACTCCGGCTACGAGAACAAGGTCAAGGCGAATCTCGAGCGCCGCATACACTCGATGAACATGCAAGACAAGATTTTCCGCGTGCTCGTGCCGATGGAAGATGAAGTCGAGTTCAAGGACGGCAAGCGTAAGATCACGCCGAAGAAGGTTTTCCCGGGCTACGTGCTCGTCGAGATGGACATGGACGATGCGTCCTGGTACGTCGTGCGCAACACCTCGGGGGTCACCGGGTTCGTCGGCAGTCCGGGGAGCGGTGAGAAACCGATCCCGCTGCAAGACAAAGAAGTCAAGACGATCCTCAAGCAGATGGGAATCGAAACGCCTAAGCTCAAGATCGACTTCAAGAAGGGCGACCGCGTCAAGGTAACCTCGGGGCCGTTCTTCGATTTCACGGGCATCATCGATGAGATTGCGCCGGAGAAGGAAAAAGTGCGCGCGCTGATCTCGATCTTCGGTCGCGAAACTCCGGTCGAACTCGAGTTCTATCAGATTGAGAAGGTGTAGACCTAAAAAGACAAGAGCGTGAGCCTGCAGTAATTGTCACGCTGAGCTTGTCGAAGCGCGACGATAATCGCTGCCCCTCGACAAGCTCGGGGTGACAAGAGTTAGTTTCTCGCGCGGAACACCCCGGCCGCGCGTGACAACCTCGAGGGGGAGTCTTGAAAGGACGACAGCATGGCAAAGAAAGTCGTAGGCAAAATCGGCCTACAGATCCCCGCCGGTAAAGCGACCCCGGCCCCGCCGATCGGCCCGGCGCTCGGTCCCTACAGCTTGAACATCATGGATTTTTGCAAGCAGTACAACGAGCGTACGCAAAGCCAGGCGGGCATGATCATCCCGGTCGAGATCACGGTTTTTGAAGACCGCACGTTCACGTTTATCACGAAGACGCCGCCCGCGTCGTTCTTGATCAAACAAGCGCTGAAGATCGAATCGGGATCCGCCGAGCCCAACCGCAACAAAGTCGGCACGATCACCCAAGCGCAGCTGGAAGAGATCGCCAAGACCAAGATGGTGGACCTCAACGCAAACGACATCGAGATGGCCAAGCACATCATCGCCGGCACCGCCCGGTCGATGGGCGTGGAGGTGGCTTGATGGCTCGCACGCACGGCAAGCGGTTTCGCAAACTCACGGAGGCAGCCGATCCCAACCAGCTTTTCGATCCCACCGAAGCAGTCGCAATCGTCAAGAAAAATGCTAATGCGAAATTCAACGAGACCGTCGAAGCGCATGTGCGACTGGGCGTGGATCCCAAGAAAAGCGACCAGAACGTTCGCGGCACCGTCAACCTACCGCACGGCACGGGCCGCACGGTACGCGTGATCGCTTTCGCTAAAGGCGACAATGCGAAAGCCGCGGAAGCTGCCGGCGCCGATTTTGTTGGCGAACAGGATCTGATCGACAAGATCAAAGGCGGCTTCACGGAGTTCGAGGTGGCCGTCGCGACGCCCGACATGATGGGC
>Ga0185299_10001203_pt1 | contig 53884 bp, 61 predicted proteins | sample PaiPotPPA55metaG_FD_128002 | JGI IMG/M metagenome (GOLD analysis project Ga0185299, IMG submission 128002) | Iron sulfur acid spring bacterial and archeal communities from Banff, Canada, to study Microbial Dark Matter (Phase II) - Paint Pots PPA... ... | reverse complement strand
CGTGCTCGTGCTCGTGCTCGTGCTCGTGCTCGTGCTCGTGCTCGAACGTTGTTGCTTGCAGAAAAGGCGTGTCAACCCAATTAGAAGCGCCAAGCCCGAATTGCACCCCGCGGACGCGGGGTTGGAGGTGCTGAAGGGGCGATAGACAGTTTTGATCAACACCTCGTTCGGTTCGCGTCTTACATACCTGAGACACCGCTTCTACCGCCCCTTCAGGGCGGCGCGTTTTTTTATAGGCACCTGGGGGTTAAAACCCCAGGCTGAGTCCTAGAGTCCCTTCGGGACAATACACTCACGGCTGTCCAAGAAATCGAAGCCGGATCAGAGTGATGGAGTACTGCGCCAAGTCCGAATTGCACCCGGGTAGCGGGTAGGGATCCTTAAAAGGTTCTCGCGCTCCGGCATAAGGTATGTTTCGGTCCAACGTTAACCAGGCGATAGTCGTTGCTTCTTGCTTTCAAAAGAAAATCCAATACATGGCCTTAGACCGGACGACAAAAGGGGTTTTACTGGGCTTTGCTGCGTTTGCCGTGTTCTCTTTTAGCGACTCATGCGTCAAGCTGATCAAAGGTCAGCTACCACCTTATGAATCGGCCTTTTTTGGTTCAGTGTTTGGTCTGACCATCCTGCCTTTTCTACTCCGCAAGGGGGATCGTTGGATCGATATCGTCAGTACAACGAACTTGCCTCTTTGGTTAGTCAGATTCCTTGCGTATCCGATGGGTGTGATCGGTAGCGTTACCGCTTTTACCCATTTATCGATGGCTGAGGCTTTTGTGCTGATGTTTTTGCAGCCGGCTTACATCACCGTTATGTCAGTCTTTTTCTTGAAGGAACAGGTTGGTTTCCGGCGTTGGAGCGCCGTGGCGATTGGCTTCCTGGGAGTGCTGATTGTGTTAAGGCCTGGGTTTCGTCCGCTTTCTATCGGACATCTGGGAGCTCTGTTTGCCGGTCTTGGAGGAGCTGTCTCCGTAGTGGCCTTCCGAGCTGCCAGAGGTAAGGAAAAGAATGTCTCCTTGTTCGGCGCGGGAATCCTTGGCGGAGTCATTGTTTGCGGTCTGTTGACATTTCCGGGCTTCATGCCGCCTAATGGGGATCAATGGGCGAAATTAGCTGGCTACGGGTTGCTCGCCGCTGTAGCCAACGTGCTGACGATGGCGGCTGCACGTCAGGCTCCGGCAGCGTATATCGGCCCGACGCAGTATAGTCAAATGGTCTGGGCGGTTTTGCTCGGCTATGTTTTGTTCGGCGACGGAGTCGACCTGCCTATGGTCGCGGGCATCGTGCTGATCGTAGCTTCGGGGCTCCTGACGTTGATACGCGAAAATGTGCGCGGAACACCTTTGCCTCCGTCGGTCGCCGGCGAGCGGCATGTGGCCGCGGCGCTGGTTCCGGAAGCCGGGCGTGGGAACTAATGTCGGACATCAAGTCGGTTGTGCTGGCAACACGGCTGTACCAGCGCCCTGAATCCTTGATAGTGCGTTTCTGGTTTCGGAAGTCTGCGATCAGGTAGGGACAGGTGACCTATCTTCCGGGCGAGCTTGGCGAGCACCCCGAATGCAATTGCCTCCGCGACGGTGGACCTAGTTGACCTGTCCCTGTCTTACGTTCTCTTACTAGCGTTTTTTCCTATCTTACCTGCCTTATTGATTAGACGGAGACAGCTCGTGCCTCCCGAGCTTCTTTAGCAGCTTCCAAACAGTCCTTCGCGGAGGTCTGCAACATGAGCGCTACCATTTCAATTAAGTTTGGCCCGGCGCTTTCAGGCGATCCTGTTTGGAATGGCGACTGCGGATCGTATTCCATGGCAAGCTGAGTAGCTTTTGCAACTGTCTCACCGCGCAACTCGGCAAGCAGCGTCAGACCAAAGTCGATTCCAGCTGTCACCCCACCACCAGAAAAGCGGTTGCGGTCCGCGACGACGCGAGCATGAACCGCGTCGGCACCTGTAGCCGTTAGTGCCTCATAAAATGACCAGTGCGTCGCGGCCTTGTATCCGTCCAACAAGCCGGCAGCGCCAAGCAATAGTGAGCCGGTACACACTGAAGTCACATAACGTACAGTTTTTCCGGCTTCCGCTAAATAGCTTAAAATCTCTTTGTCTCTGATTGCATACGCCGTTCCGAGCCCTCCAGGAACGAGCAAAACATCAAAATCCTTGCGGCTATTCGCGAATGTTGCCGTCGGAAGCACTGAAATCCCTTGATCGGTTGTTACTGGCTCTAACGTCTTCCAGAGAAGATGCGTATTCCCGTGTAAGCCCAATGCACATTGTGGTCCGGCGAAGTCCAGCAGCGTCATTCCCGGATAAAGCACAATGCCAAGTTCAAGTGGTGAGTTATCGGAAAGCTCGCTCCTAGAGGGTTCTGTTTTCATGTTCCGAACCTAACGTTTACACACATTCTGTAAAGTGGCACGACTGCCAATAAACACGCTAAACACGCCACTCTTACGATCGTCGTCGAGGAATATAGCCCGCAGGATGATTTTTTGGCTTGGCGTAAAATATATATAGATGTGAGAATCTGCCATGCATACGGTTGCTGTACTTGCAATGAACGGGTTGGTAGCGTTGGATACAGCGATCCCTTGTGATTTGTTCGGTAGAGTGCGATTACCTGATCCCGGTCGGGAGTACAGAGTGCGGGTGTGTGGCGAAACACCCGAGGTGCGAGCAGGAGCGTACAATATTAGAGCACCTTGGGTGTTGGCTGATCTAGTTAACGCCGATACGGTAATCGTACCAGGCATCCATCAACCGGAACTGCCCATACCCGACCCGATAATTGATGCGCTGCAAGCGGCTGCGAAAAATGGAGCGCGTATTGCTTCAATATGCACCGGGGCATTTGTGCTGGCGGCTGCGGGTTTACTTCGCGGAATGCGAGCCACTACCCACTGGAATGCAGCCGATATGCTGGCGAAACGGTACCCCGATATTCATGTCGACCCGTCGGTTTTGTACGTCGATAACGGCCAAATCCTGACCTCAGCAGGTGCGTCGTCAGGACTAGATCTTTGTCTGCATCTGATCCGGCGCGATCATGGTCAGGCAGTGGCGGCTACAGTAGCTCGACTGGCGGTAGCACCCCTTGATCGTGAAGGCGGCCAAGCACAATTCATTCACTATGAGGTACCAGGCTCGTCATCGAACCTAGCTTCTCTTCTCACCTGGATGGACGAGAACGCGCACCGACCTCTATCGATCGCAATTCTAGCCAAGCGTGCTGCCATGAGTACTCGCACCTTTGTTCGACGCTTTAAAGAGCAGACCGGAACCACGCCATTACAATGGATATTATCCATCCGCATCCACCATGCTCAGGAATTACTGGAAATGTCCCGGCTTTCGATTGACGAAATCGCTGTAAAAGCGGGCTTCGATGACCCCGCAAATTTTCGGGCTCGCTTTCGGCGTGTCGTGGGGGTCAGCCCCAATTCCTATAGAAGGACATTTTCGTCGAATTGATGGCGCGCATTAAGTCGTACTTGCTTACGCTGCAATCAACAAAGTTGACCTGTCCCTGACCGACAGGTCGCCACAGGTCGCCTATCAAGGGACAGGTCAATTAATCGAGACGAAGAGTGTCGATCAGGGGATGAGCAGAGCCTTGTAGGTTATCGGAAGTAAATAGTTGATACATTATATAATTGTGTTATTAGATTGCTGATCATCAATGCGACAGCCACGAATTAAAGGGCAAGGGCAGAGCTTTTACCACTGTGTATCGCGAGCGGTAGACGGGCGATTCCTGTTTCAGACCCAAAGCCCTGGTTCGATTGAAGCCGAGTACTTCGTCCACCTGATGCGGCGGCTGGAGAAGGCCTGCTGCTTGCAAGTTCTAACGTATGCTTTGATGGCCAATCATTTTCATATCTTGTGCAAGGTGCCGGAGCGACGAACACTCTCCGACCAGGAGTTGCTGGATTGTGTCGAACTCGGTTACGGGCCAGAGCGGCGAACTCAAGTAGCTGAGCAATTGATCGCCTACACCAAAGACGCAAATTTAAGCGATCAGGCGCAACAGCTCAGGGACCATTACTTGAGCCGGCTCTTTGATGTATCGATTTATATGAAGGAGCTAAAGGGCCGCTTTGCACAGTGGTATAATCGGCGTCATGACCGATACGGAGTTCTGTGGGCGGAGCGTTTTAAGAGTGTCTTAATCGAGGAGGGCCAAGCCTTGAGTGCGGTGGCTGCCTATATCGATTTAAACCCGCTTAGAGCCGGGCTATGCGAGGATCCGAAAGACTATCGTTATTGTGGCTATGCTGAGGCGATCGCTAAGAACTCAGCCCAAGCCAAATTTGGACTGCAGGAGGCGTTGGGCCTAGGTACAGAAAGCAGTTGGAGAGACGCGCGCCGGGAATATCGTAAGCTGCTTTTCCAAACCGGAACCGCAGCTTCCAAGCCGGGTGCAGTTATTGATGTGGAGGTTGCCCGGAAAGTTCTCCAGCAACAACAAGCCGAGATCCCACTCGCAGAGCTTTTGCGTTGCCGGATACGCTATTTTACCGATGGAGGCATCCTCGGTAGTCGGGCGTTTGTGCAAGAACAATTCGCCCGCTGCAGACAATCCCTCTCTCCTTTGCCATCCGATCGTGGCTACCGGCTACGCGTCATTGCCGACGACCAGATCTGGGTGCTCCGTAATCTCCGTCTCCGGCCGGTCAGCTAGCCTAAGCATCCTAGCCTCCTTGCAGGTCGAGGCACGTCCCGCCCCCGCGGTTCCGAATTTACTCTGCCCGACTTTAAGCTTTCCTCAGCGAGCTCTCGCTAACAGTCACGCCGGTTATCCTTTACCGTCCTGCATTCGGCGCGGTTGAATTCTCGGCGGCTCACGACCTATTTCTCCGCCGCCGGCATCTCTTCTTTTCTCAGACGGGGGGACCCCTATCTTCTCAAAGACAGGGGTGCAATCAGCAGAGCCGCTAATGTGTCTCTTCTGATCCTGGTGTCTATTCAACGATCGACCTGTCCCGGTCCGGTTCTTTATGTCGGACAGGTTGGTGATTCGTGATTGGGAATCGGCGACAAATGCAAAATTTATCGCGCAACATAAGCAGATAGAGCGCAACCGGAAGGGGTCCCAATATGCGTCATTCGACTATCCCCGGATCACAGATCAAGTCGGTTGGAGCTAGCAACCCGGCCGTACCAGTACCCTGAATCCTTGATGGTGCGTTTCTGGTTTCGGAAGTCTGTATAGATTAGGCCATAGCGTTCCGTATAGCCTTCCGCCCACTGGAAATTGTCGAGTAGAGTCCACGCATGGTATGCACGAACCCGGGCACCATCCGCTATCGCACGGGCAAGTTCTGCTAACACCTGGCGGTACCACTGAATTCGTCGCCCATCCGGTATTCGACCGTTCTCTTGGTCGTACGGCGCATCGAGATAGGCGCATCCGCTCTCCGTTATCTCGATGATCGGATGGTTGTACTCCTTCGAGATCTGGGTGACCAGGTCGTAGATGCCGCCTGGCCATATCTCTAAACCAGCTTCGGTCAGTGGACCCTCGGTGGGCATGGCGGCTCGAATCAGCGTGTAGGGATCGCGTGCCCCTGTGGAATCAGACTCAATCTCAGTCCCACTGAAGCTACCGCCAAAGGACTGGGCATTGCTGGCATCGGAAACGATACGACGCGTGTAGTAATGGAAGCCCACCCAATCCAGCGGCGCATACAGGATCTTTTCGTCGCCTGACTTAAAGCCCATGATTTCGTAGGGAAGTTCGCCAACAAAAGCATTCGGATAGCGTCCCTTCATAGCTGCTTCAAGAAAGAAGACGTTGTTCATGGCGTGGTACCGCGCGGCGGCGGCGTGATCTGCCTCAGAATCCGTCTTCGGGTATGCGGGAGCCATCTCGTACGCACTGCCCACAGTCGCCTGCGAAGACGCCGCCTTAACCGAGCGGTGCGCTTCGCCCTGCGCCAGTCCGAGCGTGTGTGCTGCTTTTAAAAAGTCGGGGAAGCTAGTGCGGCCCGGCGGAAATGCACCGGCGGCGTAGCCCATATAAGCTATGGCCCAGGGCATGTTGAATGGCGCCCATACCGTGATTCTATAACCAAGTTGCTTCGCAAGAATGCCGGCGTAGTCAGCAAAGTAGCCGGCGAGATCGCGATTTGGCCAGCCTCCTCGATCCTCCAGCGCTTGGGGGAGGTCCCAGTGGTACATCGTGCACCAGGGACGAATTCCTGCCTCGAGAAGTGTGTCGGCTAGGCGGCTGTAGTGATCTATCCCCTTCATGTTTGGCGCGCCAATGCCGGTAGGCTGAATGCGAGGCCAAGAGATGGAGAAGCGGTAGCTCTTTAGATTAAGCTGTTTGGCTAGGGCGATGTCCTGCGGATAAAGATGATATTGATCGCAAGCGACATCACCGGTCGCACCACCCCGTACTTTGCCAGGCGTATGGGTGAATCTATCCCAGATCGATTCACCTTTGCCCTCCTCATTCCATGCGCCTTCCACCTGGTACGAGGCAGTGGCGGCACCCCAGAGAAATCCTTCCGGAAAGCGCGCTTCCTTGATGACCGATTCCGATATTGCACCTGGGACGGAACCAGGAACTTGCTCTATAACAGGTGAAGAAGCGGCATAAGCATTCTCTCGAACGAGTGCGGCACTCGAACCAGTCACAGATTCTCGTCGATTCATATTTCCTCCGGAAGTGTAGCGTATTCGCTTGCGCGACAACCGACACAGTTGACCTGTCCCTATCTGACAGTCTTTGATTACGTGGATAAACCGACATTTTGAAAGGATCCTCTTTTGAAAACGCTTGATCTGGTAAAGCTTGCCCTGCTGTCCATGCAGCGGAATTCATGGGAACAAGGCGTCGCGATGGATGCTTTTTTCGAGCAAGGCGACCGTGATGTGGTAATCGCTCTCGCCAAAGAAGCCGCTTACCGCAGAATACCCGACGGCCGCCCCGCCATGATCCGTCCGGACGAAGGCATAACCGATCCGTGCAGCGTCGGAGAAGCATTGATTTTTTCGTTTCAGGAAACGGACGATAAGGATCTGGGAGATGCGTGTGACTCGCTGTTGAACTGGGCGCTCAAATCAGCGCCCCGAAATCATAATGGAATTGTATATCACGTTCCGAATCGTCCGGAATTTTGGATTGACTCCATGTATATGCTGCCGCCGTATCTCGCAGCGGCGGGCCATCCACAGGAAGCGCTCCGTCAAATCCATGGCTATCGGACCGCGTTGTTTGACCGGCAAACAGGGCTGTTCAGTCACAAATGGGACGACGAAAAGCAGGCGGTCGTGCGAAAAGACTTTTGGGGGGTGGGAAACGGTTGGGCCGTCGCCGGGCTGGCCAGAACAATTGACCTGCTGCCCGAAACGATGTCTTCGCAAAAACAAGAGCTAGTACAGATCGCGCGCGCGCTCGTTGACTGTTTACTAAAATACAAGCGGTCTGATTGGCTGTTTCACGATGTTATCGATGACCCCGGCAGCTTTGTGGAAGTGAATCTATCGCAAATGTTGGCGTACGCGATTTATCGAGGGCTGGTTGCGGGATGGCTTCCCGGTGAATATGAAAAACCCGCGCGATCACTCAGGCAGGCCGTTTGTGGCAAGGTGGACCGCTTCGGCCTCGTGCAGGGCGTTTGCGGATCGCCGCGTTTTGACAAACCCGGCGTCGCGGCGGAGGGCCAATCCTTTTACTTACTGTTAGACGCGGTGGCGCAAAGATGGGCCTATCCCTTAATTGGACGCCGATAAGCGATCGAATGATCTCCTTATGTATGGCGCTCCAACGACTAAAAATTCATTTGATTCTGTCCGTTATAGTGGCGCTCGGCCTAATCTGTCGGGCCGATGATATACGACAGCATGCCGGCCAACCAGGTCGCGAGATTAAAGCTCTATCCGACAGCGAGATCGCAGGCTATCTCGAAGGCCGCGACATGGGCTTGGCGAAGGCCGCGGAACTCAACGGATATCCAGGTCCCGACCATGTCCTGGAGTTAGCAACGCAACTCGGCCTCAGTTCCCACCAACGCGCCACAGTAGAACGGCTCAAACGCTCAATGAAAAAGGCGGAACGTTTGGGTTATTGGCTGGTTCGCGATGAACGCCACCTCGACCTCTTATTTGCAGAAGGCCAAGCCAACGACGAAAACATTACACCTTTGGTTCAGCGAATCGGAAACCTGGAAGCCGAGATTCGACTAGTCCACCTTCGTGCCCATATCGAAATGCGGAAGATACTATCGGCCGATCAGATCAAGAAATATGAACAGGCGAGAGGACACGCCGAAAACTCAAGGGACAGGTCAGTTGTTGACTGACCCCGGTTGCCGAAAAGATTCGATCGATAGCCACAGACTCTTGCCGATTATTGACCTGTCCCCAATCCGGTTCTCTCCTCAGCGTTCAGTTCCGTAAGTTGAGGTCGCCGGGTGTTTGTTAACCTGGCTACGTTTATTCCGCCGATGGTCTGGATAGTGGCTCCTATTTCAGCCAACGCTTCTGCTAGTTTTGGACTGAGATCGATCAATTCAGGGACCGCTTGCCTCAGAGTGGCGGCCATTGCAAGCATGAGGTTTTCGGTGGTTCCATATTCGCCCACAAAAAAGATCCGGTGTTTGTCCCACGAGTTGCCTTTCGCTTCCTCGCTCATCAACTCGCCAAATCGAATCTGAGCGACTTGCCGAATCAGTTCACAGACCAGATAGCCGTCTCGGCCGTGATATTTCCGGTCTGTTTGCCTCAGCTTCTCTAGACTGTTGATGGTCCAATCCTCGTAGTAAAGCTTTGCCGCCGTGATTACCGCTTTTTCACCCACTTTGTTCCTGGCCAGTTCCTCGATTATCCGGCCGAGAAGGTGGTCGTAATACTCTTCCGCGTCGTTGAATCGCGTGGCTAGTTCGGACGACCTTTCGTACCTTTTCTTGACCGTCAGCACCTGGATCGCGTGGATCATCTCTTCTCGCAGAGCCGCTTTTACGCGCTGTCGATATTGATCTGGTTCGGATTCCATCATCTCCCAGTCCGCAATGAGCGGATAATAGAACGCGATCACATTCACATGTCCCAGGCTGCCCGGATCGTAACAACAGGCGAAGTAAGGCGGCTTTCTTTGTCTGCCACCCCGGTGGGTCCCCTTAGCCCGGGAGACTGAAAATCCAATACCTAGCGCATCTAAGGACGGCTTCAGGCGGCGAAATTCGTCGAATAAAATCTGACCCGGAGCGTTCACCGAGCGCTTTGACGGTCGTCCAGTAGAGAGTTGACCTACGGTGTTCCTACTGAGAGTGCCGCGACAAATGTCACCGCGTTCCATGGGGTGATTGATCCAGTAACCGGAGCTCGGATCTGTTTCAAGTGGAACCATCCTATAAGGAAATGCAGCAAGACTTGTGCCGAGAAAGGTGGAAGACCGCTGGCAGACTTGTAAACGAAACGTAAGTATGTTGATCCGGATTGGTTACCATCTCGCCCTTCGCCTTTTTCAGCCGAGTCCGGTCATTTTTCTCTTACGAGTGCATCCGTCTCGCGAATCCAGTTTGATGGTGGCGGAAGATTTCCGGATGGAGCCTGATCTGCCCGTTGAGTATTACTTCGACGCGTTTGGCAATCGATGCGGACGGGTGAATGCGCCGGAAACGATCATTCGTTTTCGCAATCATGCCTTAGTCCGGGACAGCGGTGAACCTGATCCTTTAGCTCTTGGAACTGACGAGGAACCTGTCGGCCAACTGCCGCCGGCCGCACTGACCTTTCTCTTGCCCAGCCGTTATTGCGAAGTTGATAGCGAACTCATGGCTTTTGCCTGGCAAAATTTTGGTTCTATCCCGACGGGTTGGAGCCGGGTGCAAGCGATCTGCGATTTTGTTCACCAACATATCCGTTTTGATTATCAGCAAGCCCGAGCGAATCGCACGGCCTTCGATGCTTTCAGGGAACGCGTCGGTGTCTGCCGTGATTTTACCCATTTAGCCGTGACCTTGTGTCGCTGTCTTAACATTCCGGCCAGATACGTAACCGGGTATCTTGGCGATATTGGTGTGCCGCCGATGGATGCGCCCATGGATTTCAGCGCTTGGTTCGAAGTCTATTTGCGTGACCGCTGGTATAGCTTCGATGCCAGGCACAATCAGCGGCGAATTGGGCGCATTGTTATCGCCCGTGGACGTGATGCGGCGGATGTTCCGATTACTACCGTCTTCGGAAATCATGGTCTGGAAGAATTCAGCGTGGTAACTGATGAGGTGAAAATGAACGGTAAAAGCCACCATGAAATCGAGCGCGCTCTTATACCGCCGTCACCAGCTCCAACTCCGGAAATGAAAGTATTCGGTGAAACTGATCATCTCGTGGTAACTGCTCGATGATGGCCTGCATCCGGCGATCTCTGCTATCCGATTTCTCCACGCTCTGCGCCCCGTAAGACGACCAAAGCAAAAACGTAACCGATAATCGTCGAAAGGGACAGGTCAATAGTAGTGCCGCGTGCTAGCGACAACCTTAGGACGGCCAACTATCGACCTGTCCCCAATCCGGTTTTATCTGATGCCCCATTTGAATTGACGTCAATCTGAGGAAGTCAAATAGTCCATAGCAATACTTAGAGGAGGCTCGTGAGAGCGCATACTGTCATGGACACAAAGCTAGTGCTAGCAGTTTGCAGTCTATTCCCGGCAATGGCTGGCTCTACTATCAAGGCAGCAACTGAGTTACCGGCCGTAACCGTCACTGGAAACGTTAAACCTACACCTCGGGGTGATACCGTCAGCCGGGATTGGGCCGAGCGGTCGCCGGAGATGCATTGGCCCACCACGATGCTCAATGGAGCCGCGGAAATATTTACGCACAATCAGATCGAGATAAATGCTTCGTGCGCCACGGTATGGGAACACCTGGTGCAAGCGGGGGCGTGGCCCCAATGGTGCCCGTTTTCTGGAAACGTCCAGATTTGGGGTGGAGCAACGGTGCTGCAAAAAAACAGCAAGTTCACCTGGGTTAGTTCCGACCTGCCGCAAGATATCCCGGCCTTAGGGAACGTTTCTGCCCCCTCGCCTGAAAAAGTCGACAGTGTGGTTGTGGAATTCGATCCACCGAATCGGCTCGGCTGGCGGAGTTCCGGCCGAGCCTGGACTATTCACGGTCCGCTGGTTGATTCGTACCACAATTGGTACCTTAAACCTATTGGCGCTAAGAAGTGCGTTGTGACTTTCGAAGAGGTCGCCACCGGACTGGCGGCGCGCTATGCTCGCGGAGCTTATCCGGAGCTGGTTCACGTCAGCCATGACGATTGGCTCCAAGGTCTGAAAAGGCTTTCGGAAGGTCGCAAGTGAGCGGCGGTTGGTGTGAGCAAGGGTCTTCCTAATACAAAACAACATTGCGTCAGAGTCGCCGCGCGGTCGAGTGCTACCTGCGAAATGTCTGTCGCGGTGACGCTCCAGCCATTCTGCGCGAGCCAAATCGCGTCGTCACCGTCGCCGCAACCTGCATCGAGCGCCTCACCCGACCTCAGATGCGCGACTTCAGCCGCCAACTGTGGATTCGGGCCGCTGTAAGCTAGCGCGTTCTTTGCGGCGTGAAGTTCGTCCCAAAACGCGGCGTCGTGCACTTTCATACGTTCTCTCCTCACATTCTGGAGCGTTTCGGGCCTTGGTCAAACATGTCCTGAGCAAGAGACAGAGCACGCCTATTCAAGGGACAGGTCAATAGTGGTGCTGCTGCATAGCGACAACCTAGGGATGGCCAACAGATGACCTGTCCCCATTCAGCACCTCCAACCCCGCGGACGCGGGGTGCAATTCGGGCTTGGCGCTTCTAATTGGGTTGACACGCCTTTTCTGCAAGCAACAACGTTCGAGCACGAGCACGAGCACGAGCACGAGCACGAGCACGAACGGCGAACGCCGAACGCCGAACGCCGAACGCCGAACGCCGAACGCGAAGCGCCTTGTGAGAACTCTCCCCTATATTCCAGCAGTAATCGAAAAAATGCGTCGCCGGGTTCACTTAGAGTTGAACGCTTGAAACTCCATGGTCCAGCAATCACACCCTTCATTTACCTTTGGTAGACTTGGGAGCCCGTCCTCCTCATACGGCTCAGGGTTGTGAATGGTAATCCGTCGCCCTGGGGTGTACTTGGCTAGAAATGCTGATTGTACGAACTTCTGCGCTGAGTCGCTTTTAGTAAGCTGATGGAGACCGCATTCAATACCGACAAGATAGTGGTATGTGTTCTCCGTTTCTCCAGTCTCGACTCGCACCAAGTAGACGTTTTCGGGCATGAAAGAGAGGCCGTTATCGAAATCTCGCTAGTTCGCCTTGTTGACCGGTTGTCGGAACCCGCGTTCGACCATGTCGTTCGGGTCTGTCGATACCGGTCCGTCACGCCAGAGCCATCGCATCATATCAGGCATAATGGCGCCACCGAATTTTTGACCGTGCAAATTTAAACCCCAGCTATAGTTCACGTCGTATCCTTTCTGGGTAAGAGCCTTCATCAACCGCACATTCTGAAGAAACCAGTCCATCTTTTCGTCGTACGGCCCGCGAAGGGTGCCACGGTGATCGTTCCGGCCATCGCACAAGAATACCCGGATTGGTTTGCGTTCACTGGCTAACACACGCTCCGGATAAACGTACCCGCCTCGGAGGTCGACGAAACTACCAACGTTGCTTAGGACTTTCCGGAAATCGGTTGGACGTTCCCAGGCAACGGTAAAGGCGGCGATGGCACCTGAGCTTGATCCGCCGATTCCGTGCATCTCCGGGTCTTTTGAGAGGTTGTACTCCTTGTATAGCACTGGCATCAGCTCTTCCGTAATGACGCGCGCATATTTGTCGTCCAGGGAATTATATTCGATTCTGCGATTGGTGGTGTCGTCACCCCAACTTGTTTGGGGAGACGGCTCGGGTTGATCTGGCCTGCGCCCTGGGTTGATGAATACGCCAATCATCACCGGGATTTCTCGTCGATAGATCAAGTTATCCATCACGTTCTGAGCACGAATGTCTCCGTTCTCGTCTTTGAAAGCCTGACCATCCTGGTAGATCATTAAAGCTGTCGGCACAGCAGGATCGTACTGGGCCGGCACATAGACCCAATACGTATGCTGGGTGCCAGGATAGATCTTGCAAGGTAAAGTGTATGGACCGCGAATTTCGCCCTTAGGAACGCCTTCCTGCGGAAGTGAGTCCGGTCCCAACCGGTATTGCGAGTTCGGGTTGGGCCCCGGCGGCAGGGCTTCGGTTGCTTGTGGTGAAGCACTGGTCTGAGGCGAAGGCGATTGTGCGAGGCTCGGCAGAGACGCTGCCATAATAAAAGAACCCATGACGTATGTAACAACTTTCATACAAGATCGAGGCTACGTTCATGCGCTGGCGGGTCAACCGAATCGTCGGCTCATCGCACCAGATACTTTGCCAAACAGCTGCTCTCACGAGCGAGATAAGCGCAATACCGGAGTTGCTGGACATCGACACCCAAAGCGACAGAGCTGACACCCAAAGGGACAGGTCTACGGTTGATTGAAGAGGTTGTCAGGGAAACACGATCGATAGCCAGACTTTTGCCGACTATTGACCTGTCCCCAATTTAGTCTCCTGTCGAGTTTTAGGAACGCGAGGGGTTCGTGCGGAGACTAAACGCTGCTCAGCTAAAACAGCGATTACGACAGCTCGGACAAAAGCAGCCTAGTCCGACCAGCTTAGATTACCTTTATTAAGAATGTGGCACTCGCGATACGTGCTCGGCAGCGCGCCACGGGAAATGGAGCGTTTGATTACGCAATCGCAGATCCTACAGCCAATCACAAAGCGGCTGCTGACCGAGGCCGGGCTGACGCACGGAATGCGAGTTCTGGATCTTGGTTGCGGGGCAGGCGACGTCTCATTTCTCGCAGCCAAAATCGTTGGTTCGCAAGGAAAAGTTATTGGGATTGATCAAGCCTCAGAGGCCATTGCTCTTTCGAAAGACAGGGCCAACCAAGGCAGTTACGAAAACGCAGAATTTTATGCAACCTCCCTGGAAGAGTTTTCAATCGATACGCTCGAAGAAAGATTGAAAACCGAGGTCATCGCGGCAAATGCGCAAATAGAAGTGGCTACTCAGGTATGCGTGTGGGCGAGAATCTAGTCCGCCTTTTGAACCACCTCGATGAGCCAAAGCAAAATCAAGAATTGGAGTAGGCAATATAAAAAGTTTCATGGAAAGAACGCGATTAGTCTTAGCCGTTATGACGCTGTTTGCTGGAAATATGAATGCTGGGACCGAGGAACAGCAGCAGATCGTAAATACAGTGAGCACGATATTCGCTGCCGCTCTCACCGACGATGTTGCGAAGTTCGATTCTGTCATTGCTCCAGGCTTTTACATTTTTGATGTAGGCGCCCGGTTCAACGGAGACAGCGTTATGGCCTCGATCAAGGCCCTACACGCTGCGGGCAAGCGCTACGAGTGGAACGTGACCGAACCCGACGTCCATATTACCGGCGACACGGCTTGGATTGCCTACGTCAATAAAGGCAGCATCACCGACGCCTCCGGTACCGCGAAGCAGAATTGGCTGGAATCGGCCTTCCTCGAAAAACGGGCAGGCAACTGGAAGATCGTCTTCATGCACAGCACCCGCGTTTCCATGAGTCTTCAAGAGAACCATGGCAAATGAGATCAAAATCAAGGGGCTGGAAGCTACAGGGTCACATCTGAATCTTAATCTTCAACATTGTACCGAGCGGGCTAGGGTCTTTTGCGGTCGCGATGGCTTAGCAACCACAATCTTAACTAGTACAGGACGCAGCGTGACCTGCCCACCTGGCGACATACGTTTTAAGGAAAGCGCTGAATTTGTCAGCGCTGGAATGAAAGCGGCTCTTGCGCTTTCTGACGGGAACGGATTGTTCAGAGACAGGACAACCTTGGGACGGCCAGCAGTTGACCTGTCCCCATTTAGAATCACTTCTCACTTTAAGTACAAGGTGTGCCCGCCAATATCGAGGATCGCCTGGTGAGCCCAGAGAAGGTCTTCTCCAACAATCCCTCCAAAAGGGTGGCTGAAGCCGGGCAGCGAGATAGCTAGATTAGCGAACTGTACGAACTTCTTACTAACATCCAGGGTTCCTAGTTTGAAATTTAGCAGGTCTCCACTCGCCGTCGGGACTGTTCTATCGATGAATCCGAAATAGAGGGTGCCGCTAAACCTGACCGGAATCTGGTTTGTTTCCTTGATCTTCCAGTCGATCACGGACCGGCGCGAGCCGGTATCGACCAGGAAACTGTAAAAACGCGAGCCGACTAACCCGGACACCTCGATCCTGCTGCTGCTGGTAATTTGGATGGGCACAGCAGCAAAGCCTTCGAATCCGGCTGGGCTGACTCCGGACAATCCGTTGCCGGAGGCGAGGAATAAGCTTTGGGCCCCAAAGTTGAACCGTGCCCGATGTTGGACAAGGAAATTGAGTCCGAGAACACCGCCGGTTTGAAACGGCTTTGCGTAACCGACTCGCGAGTTACGGTTCGCATCGAGAGCGCCGAGCGAAGGATACTCCAAGAAATCAAAAGGCCCCATGGATTGGCCGGCAATATTTATTCCAACGCTCTTGAGAACAGGGAGGGTTTGTCCGCCCATCTTGGCGATCTGCTCTTTAATACCCGGATTAGATTGATTGAGTCTTCTGGCTTGTTCCGCATTGACCAGCGACCAAGGAGAACCTGTATCGACCAACCACCAATTCGGTTCTGGCTGACCTTGAAGTGCTGCTTGGACGTAAAGACGGCCATGCAAGACCGCTAATGGACATTGAACCATATCCGGTAAGCCCGCGCCCGCACCGATCCTCCAGGAAAAAAATTCCAGGGCGAGAATAGTACCCACGATAATCGAGTGGGGATTCATACCGTAGAGCGCTGAATCGTCAGATACAGAATTTAAACCAAGGAAGATGGCTTACAAACGGGGACAGGTCAGCTATCCACCCGGGCAGGGTCTTGATCCCGGCTTGACAATAATCTCGGGAGTGGTTGCATTGGTTGGCGCTGGCATCACCAGCCACTTGGTTAGGGCCGGTAAGGGCGACGATCCCCCCGATGGACACGCTCGAACAACGTACGATGGCAAGGGTATCCGTTCGCCTTGTCCCTTTTCTGATCGTTTGTTACTTTGTCGCTTATCTCGACAGGGTGAATGTCAGCTTCGCAGCGCTGACGATGAATAAAGATCTGGGACTGTCCGCGTCGGCCTATGGCTTGGGAGCAGGCATCTTTTTCCTGGCTTATGGCGTCTTAGAGGTCCCATCCAACCTGCTACTGGCTCATTTCGGTGCGCGACGCTGGATCGCGCGCATCATGGTCAGCTGGGGAATCGTGTCAGGGGCGATGGCATTCATAGGCAACGAGACTTGGTTTTACGTGGTCCGGTTTCTACTCGGTGCGGCCGAAGCCGGTTTCTTCCCCGGTATGATCTTCTACCTGACGCTGTGGTTTCCGGCGGCATATCGCGCTCGGGTTATCGGCTATTTCATGGCGGCGATCCCGCTTTCAACCGTCATTGGCGCGCCGGTATCCAGCGCGCTACTGGGTTTGGAAGGAATCCTCGGCATGCATGGCTGGCAATGGCTGTTCATCTTGGAGGCAGTGCCTGCGCTCCTGCTGTCGGTAGCCGTCCTGTTCTATCTTACCGATAAGCCCGCTGATGCGGCGTGGCTCAGTGACGATGAACGGCGCTGGCTGGTAGATCGGCTCGCAGCCGAGGAACGCCAGCGCCAGGCGGCGCGACATTACAGCGTGTTGCAGGCTTTGCTGAACCCGCGCGTACTGGCGCTCAGCCTGGTGTATTTTGGCGCCGTCGCGGCCAATTACGGATTGAGCTTCTTCCTGCCCCAGATCGTAAAAGCGTTCGGCATGTCCAACCTCCAGACCGGGTTCGTTGCGGCTATCCCCTACGCTGTGGGCGTGATCGGCATTGTGTGGTGGGGCCGTCATTCAGACGTCAAGCTGGAACGCCGATTTCACACCGGCTTCGCTATCTTCATCGCCGCCGCCGGACTCACCGCGGCAGCTTTTCTGAATGATCCAACCGCGAAGATGGTGGCGTTCAGCGTAGCCGGGTTCGGCATTTTCGGCTGCCTGCCAGTATTCTGGACGTTGCCGACTGCCTTCCTGTCCGGTGCTGCCGCCGCCGGCGGTATCGCCATCATCAATTCGATTGGCAATCTCGCGGGCTTTGTTGGGCCATCGGTGATGGGGATGATCAAGGACTCTACTGGAAGCTTTACGAATGGCCTACTATTGCTGGCCGGAGTCGCGGTGGTGGCGTTGGTAATTGTCCTCATACTCCGCCATGACACGGCATTGGAGCGCCTGCCTGCGCTTGAATCGTCACGGACCGAATGACGGCACCAGAGTAATACCAGCGGAGCGCCACGCCCGGCTCGGCGGCCAATAGGTGTAGCCAACCGAATCATCAGCAAAGCGGCGGCCGCCGAGTACAGAATATAACCAAGGAAAGATCAACAGGGACAGGTCAATAGCGGTGCTCTGCATAGAGACAACTTTGGGACGGCCAACAGTTGACCTGTCCCCATTCAGAACCACCTAGTTCGGCTCCTCTCCTATTGACCTGTCTCTACTGGGGTTCTCTATACGTATTTTTGCGTATGTACAGGTCCAATCTAATTAATTAGGAATGAGCACCTTACACACGGAGCTGCTTTTGTGGCCCCATTATGAAAAACCCAGACTATCAGGTTTGCCGAGGGTTGGATCCGACAATCATTATTAAAGCTTCGGTCCCGGGAATTCCGCGTTTGAGACGAGGTTATTTTACAAGTTTATTACTTCTTGCGATTGGGTGCGCAGGATTAACTTCACCGTTGCGAGGCCAGTTCGTCTATGTGACAAACGATGGCGACAATACCGTGGGGGTCTACAGCATCAGCTCCAACGGTGCTCTGACCGCGGTCTCGGGTTCCCCTTTCGCGGCGGGGATCTCCCCGGGCGCGGTGACGGTGATCCCGACGGAACGGTTTACCTTTGTGGCAAACGAAAGCGCTAACACCGTCTCAGCCTACAGCATCGGCCCGAACGGTGCACTGACACCGGTCCCTGGTTCGCCCTTCGCCACTGGGAATCAGCCTTCGTCACTGGCGGTAAACGGCCAGTTCGCATATGTGACAAACGACCTCGATAACACCATCTCCGGCTACAGCATTGGCTTCAACGGTGCTCTCACACCGATCTCAGGTGCGCCCGTCGCAACGGGAAGCGGACCGATTTCAGTCGCGGTGGATCCAACCGGTAAATTCGCATACGTGTCGAATCACAACGACAACACGGTTTCGGGTTACAGCATTGGCTGCGACGGTGTCTTAACGCAGGTCCCGGGTTCGCCTTTCCCGGGAGGGTCTGAGCCCCATACGATCGCTATAGAACCCACGGGGCAGTTCGTCTACGTGGCAAACGAAGTTGGTGCTTTAGGAGTCGGTACTGTATCAGCCTACGCTATCGGTTCCGATGGCGCTCTGACCTCGGTCCCTGGCTCGCCTTTTTCATCCGGGACCACTCCGTATTCGGTCGCGGTGGATCCTACCGGGAAGTTCGCTTACGTGACAGACCATTCCGACGACAGAGTTTGGGCCTACAGCATCGGCGTCAATGGTGCTTTGAAGCCGGTCAAAGGTTCACCCTTTCCGACGGGAGGGAGGCCTTATTGGGTGGCAGTCGACCCCAGTGCCGGGTTCGTCTACGTCGCAAACCAGACCGACAACACCGTGTCCGCCTACAAAATGAGCTCCAAGGGTGGTCTGACTCCGGTCCCTGGCTCGCCCTTTGCAACGGGAAATACGCCCACCGGCGTGACAGTCTCCTCAAAGACGAGGCCGTGATCCGCTTTGCCCAGGCCACGCCTGGATTTAAAAGGGACACGTTCCTACAGGGACGTGTCTTAACATTGGACAGAACTGTAACTCGTAAAAACATTCTGTTGTGAATGCCCAAAGCTAAGATGCGTCCCTGATTACGAGAGCGCGCTTTACTAAATCAGGTGAATAGCTCTGGCCTGAACGGAGATTCGAGTCGAGGGAATCCCGGACGTAATTGGGCGAAATTTATCGACTATGATTCCGTTACCGCCCAACGCCCTGGCTTTATCTTTCAGTGGTTCCGTGGCGGCACCAAAATCTAACTTGTCGTTCTTACCCGGGCCGTCGTACGAAATGGTTCCAACTACCACGAAAGGTTGTTTAACATCGCTTTCGGCGGTGAAGATCGTGACATCCTTGCCTTCGGCTAACGGTGCGTAATTCGCAGCCCCGATCTTGGTCACAGATGTACTCCAACAGGAACTACCGCCCACCAGTACCACCGCGAGCAAAATAAAGTGGGTGATCGTCTTCATTAAAGAAGCCTAATCAATCATGAAACACGATGCCAGGGCCAAAAGCGGCGCGGCAGGAAAGAGTTAGCTCGCAATAGCACGCCAATCGGTTTCCCTCTAGAATCGGTAACATGAAGCGTTTGCGCTCGTACTGGATTCCCTTGGTTGTTTTCGCCTTTGTCCTTGGGGCAGAGGGAGTGACTATTGGCCTCTCGCCCCGCTCGATCTGACTAGGGCAGTAGCACTAGTTCCTTCGTGGCTGATTTCTGGTGCACATACTTCGGGACACCGAACCCATCTTGCACATGACCTCGGCCCGTCAGGACCAGAAGCTTGGTGGCTGGGTTTTTCTTCTGAAATTCCAGAATCGTCTTCGCCATGGTCTGATCCCAAAGGTTTTGGGCGGCAAAGAAACGGGGTAGATCATCTTGCTTCATTCCCGGATGTTCCCCCAGGAGCCGCCCGAAATGCAGATAAGCACCTGCAGGAATCCGGAACTCTATTGGGATCTGTTTCTTCTCGCCGAGCGAGAGTGGTTCACCCGCCGCAAGTTTGTGTGCCAACGCGGCTGGCGCATTTAATCCGATATTTGGTATGTTCGCGTGGGCTGTTGTCCGCAAGATTCTGGCATACAATGGTGAATAGGTAGCCCATGATTTCTCGAACCCGGTGCGAGCAAACAGCTCCGTCAGTGATAGCCTACCCTCATTGAACCGATTCAGATCGGCTTGCTGAGTTCGATCAAACATTTCCCAACCGACCGCAAAATGTACATGGCTCCGTATCATGGCGCGGATCAACTCGACCTCGTATGTATGATCTTGGCTGCTCGAGTGCGTCTCGCCCACGTAGACCACATCTGCATCCGCGATTCGAGTCCAAAACTCCGCTGGTTTTGCCGACTGCTCACCGCCGAACAGAAGACGGCCGAGAGCATTGGTGCCGAAACCCAATGTGCAGAGAAGCAGCAACCAATGCCGGTACAAGAACCCGGTGCGTTTGAGCAAAATTTGGTTCATCCCTCGAACTGATCTCCATAAATGGTAGACTAGATAAAGGAAAAACCAGTTCCTTTTCTGGCTCTGAGGGGTTTTTCGAATCAGGCAAGGGGTGCCCAAGGGACAGGTCGGTTATTCATTCAGGAGTTTTCCCGGTGGGAGATGCAATAGGTAGCCAGACTAAACTATCGACCTGTCCCCAGTTCAGCTGTTCTAACGATTCACCCAGAGTTTTTGGGCCGATGACGACTGCTTAGCTCTCTCGGGTAGTCCAAAATCGCTCGTTCAGCCGATAGCGAGCCCGGCCTACGTAATACTAGCTTGCCAGGTGGAGATAGAACATGAACACCCCATACAATCAATACGACGAAATTTTAACCTATTTCGTAATAGAGGGCTATCAGGAAGGCTGCGTTAGCATCGCGAACAATGAACCAACCGATGCAGATTTGGACCGGCTCGCCTACCATGGGGAACTATACGGGTTGATCGAACGTAACCCGAATTTTCTGCTGTAGCCGCATTTTAAGAAGAGGAGTGATCGCCGTTTACGTGCTTTCGGGAGATGCAAAGGGAACCAACAATGACAAACACCTACTTTGCCACGGCCTTGGTTGGCGCGCGCAGCGTCGGAATCACTATTCGCGCCCAGAACATCGCCACGGCCTTCGAAGTCGCGGAACGCTCCCTTAAGGAACGCCACCCTAAGTCAGACGTGATCGTGCAGGCGGTCCAGCGCATTACTAATGAATTCGCTGGCAGCCATGGATAAAGACAGCCAACCATGGGCGTTCCGTGTTTTTCAACAACTGGATGGTGTTGTTGAGTTCGTGGCCAGTGGGATCTGAATAACTGCCGAGTTCGCCAGATTCGATCTCCGCTAATTTGTATTGAGCGTAATTGCTGACACAAAGGGGTCAGTCAGATTTGTTGACTGACCCCTTTCCGATAGCACAGTTGATCTGTCCCTAGCTGACAGAACCCTGTCTGCAGCGGTTACCTTGCATTAGGCAAATTCACGCGCGAGGCATCACAGCGGGCAAAAGGCTGCCACTTCGCCGCCTCAATTCACCTGCGACGAGTCCAAGTACGATGGCCCTGTGGCAACAGCTAAGCCAGCTTCTAAGTGGATGACGCAGAAGAGCACGGCGGTGAGTGTGACAGCACATGATAGCGTCCCTCCGAAGACCGAGAAAGTCATCCTCCACCCCCGCTCCAATATGGATTGGATCAGGCCCCGAAAAATAACGTCTTCCTGAACCGGAGAACCTACGACGAAGTAGAGTCCGATCATCCAAAGCGGCAAGCCGGAAACATCAAACGGGAGTTTCGAAGGAAACAAGCGACTTAGCCAGGTGACAGCCACTGCCAGGGGCAACCCGAAAACCCCTGCGATTACGATGTATTGGGAGTTTGGAATACTCAATCCGAACCCGGCAAAACCTGTTGGTCCTCGCGCTAATAGGAAGATCAGGTCGAGTGCAACCGAGAAAGTGATCCCGATGGATAGATAAGAGCGAAGTCAAAAGGGGACAGGTCAATAGTTGCGGTGCCGTGTAGCAAGAACCTTGGGACGACCAACAGTTGACCTGTCCCCAGTTCGGCTCCTCTCCGATTGACCTGTCCCTAGTGGGGTTCTTTGCCTAGGCCACGCATACGTCAAAGTGCGTATAGACTTGTTTTTGGAGCAGACGTAGGCTCCAGCGCTCGTGACGGTTTTTCGGTCGATTTCCTTCACCCCCCTGGCACCAAAATCTTGACGCGGTCTGGGTGCCGCGAATCGCTCGACGATTTGTCCCAAACTGCGGCCTGGCTCATGAAGTCCGCTCAGGATTACCCAAGGAAATGAGAACAAAATCAGGGCAAGATCAATTGGCGAATTATGAAAACTGGCATGGTAGATCCCACTTTCTTCAATCTAAAATATAACAATTAGCAGTAATGCATAAATACTATGCAAAAAAAACTCCAAGGAAAGATTGCACTCATTACGGGCGGTTCGCGAGGCATCGGTGCCGCCCGGATCTCGTCTGGGCTAGTTGCGAGTTATGGTGCTAGCCGAGTCGGTTTAAGAAAGTCGTGGAATCAGTTAGCTGTGGTCATGGTTCTCGGTTTGGCGTCGGGTTTCGGATTACAGGTTAGTAATGCGCAGTACACGATCTTGCATAATTTTGGCGATGGAACCGTGCCAAACGATGGGGCAGGTCCCGCTACGGCTTTGAATCAAGGCCACGATGGTTATTTTTACGGCACAACGGAAAGGCAGGCTGGGTCTGCGGGGCTAGGCAACGGGACCCTCTTTCGGATGGCACCAGATGGTACCATGCAGATAATCCATTACTTTTCTGGAAAGAAGTATGCGAGGGCTAGCCTGTTGGACCACCGAGGAGAACTTTTAGGAGTCGCTTCCTCTCGAGCGGGCGGTGTCATATTTCGCGCTGGGCAGTTCGGCAAGACAGAGATATGGCATTCATTTAGCCAGAACGACCCTGGAGATGGCTTCAACCCGCTTGGGGGCCTGATTTTTGGGTCTGATGGTAATCTGTATGGGACGACTTACGAGGGAGGTGGGACTGGTAATGGCATCATCTACCAGATTAGCCTGGAGCGTCCCCACCCGTTGACGGTGTTATACTCGTTTGGCTCTCTCGGAATACGCCCTAGAGCGGCTTTACTGCTGGGACAGGATGGCAATTACTATGGAACGACCGTGACCAGCCCTGGCACTGGGGGCGGCACGATTTTTCAAATGACTCCTTCCGAGCAAGTCACGTTCGTGTATCATTTTCCCGGTCCGAACGACCAATGTCAGTGTCCTCTCATCCAGGGCCACAGCGGCAACTTTTACGGATCGGTAACGTATGGCGGCAAGCACGAGGAGGGCTACGTATTCAAGATGACGCCAGCGTTTCAAGTCACCGTGCTCCACCAGTTTTCTAGAAAGAACGGGGATGGAGACTTGCCTAACGCTGTGATTCTGGGGCCAAAGCACAAGCTTTACGGGACGACTTCTTTGGGCGGAGCGGGCCAAGGAGTCATCTTCGAGCTCGGCACTGACGGATCATTTTACAAGATTCTGCATAGCTTTGGTGACGGGACCGTCCCAAATGATGGTTCCCTTCCCTTCGCCGGTCTAGCATTGGGATCAGACAGCAACCTGTACGGCACGACTCTTCTGGGAGGATCGGCAAACGATGGTACCATCTACAGGGTTACACCATAACCAGAGCTAACAAAGCACCCGGCCAAAATCCGCCCAGGCCTTCGGGTTGAGGCGTTGCTGGCACGTCAAATAGGCGTTCAGCATTCGCCCTCCCAGCCTCGAACGCTTTCGGGGCTCCCAACGCTGCTATACCAGCCTCAGACTTGGGAAAGATCAAAAGGGGCAGGTCAATAGTGGTGCTGCTGCATAGAACGCCTACCAAGGGACAGGTCATTTATTCGACACTGAGAGCGTTCTGATCCTGGTGTCTATTCGACTATTGACCTGTCCCTAACTGACAGAATTGATCGTCACGTAGTATCCGTCCGGATCCAGGAGTGAGAATTCCTCTGTTTGAGTGTTCGGGTTGACTTGGGGCTCCTCTTCGAACCTGGCGACGAGAGCGCGTGCCCTCTTCAGGGCCAGTTCGTAGTCGTCGACGCGGAAGAACAAGAGGAGCCCGTTGCCAGGTGACGCCTGGTCCGGGCTCATCAACGAGGGATGCTCGTGTGCACCCCACTGGTGGAGGCAGAGCAAGACGGTTCCATCCGTATCCAGGATTTGACCAAAGTAGCCATGCACCGGAGGCGTCTCGGGTTGGCCGAAGAGCGACTGGTACCATTTGAAGCTGCCGGGAACGTCTCTGACCCCGATGATCGTCCATGTGCGTTTCATCGCGTTTCCGCCTTAACTTTGCACATTTCTCAAACGACATCCCGGTCGGGTTCAACACAATCTAAACGATGTGTTGAGGGGAGAAGACAGAGACAGGTCAATTATTGATTGAGCCGGTTGCCGGTGAGATACGATCGATAGCCAAACTCTTGCCGATTATTGACCTGTCCCCAATTTAGCCTCCTTTACAGCGAATCGGCCTGAGATTTTTAACCGCGAACCGCTAGCCATGTTGAGCTGGTACAAAGAGCTCAAGGGAGAAGAGAAACGAACCTTCTGGGCCTGTTTCGGCGGTTATGCCATGGACGCCATGGATGTCCAGATTTACAGTTTTGTGATCCCGGCTCTGCTTTCTCTCTGGCAGCTGGCAAAAATCGGACGCGGGCCTGCTCTCGACAAGCGCGTTGCTCCTCTCCGCGTTCGGTGGCTGGATCACCGGGATTCTCGCCGATCGCATCGGCCGGGTGCGCATGCTCCAGATCACCATCGCCTGGTTTTCAGTCTTCACTTTTCTTTCCGATCTGGCCCCTAATTTTGCTTGGTTGCTTGTTATCCGAGGACTTCAAGGACTCGGGTTTGGTGGAGAATGGGCGGCGGGTTCAGTACTGATGGCTGAAGTTATCACCGCTGCTCATCGAGGAAGGCGGTGGGCATGGTCCAGAGTTCGTGGTCTATCGGGTGGGGGATTGCTGCCCTGGTTGCTACCGGCCTCTTTCAATTTCTCCCGCAGCCTGTCGCCTGGCGATGCTTATTTTTTGTCGGGATCGCGCCCGGACTGCTCATTCTATTCATTCGGCGTTCGGTGAACGAGCCCGTTGTTTTCCGGCGGGCCGCACCGGAAAAAAGAATTGGCTGGCTGCGATCGGTTGCATTTTCGGTCCGGAAGTTCTGTTTCGTACCGGGTTCGGATCGTTACTCGCGATTGGCGCCCAGGGCGGCTATTACGCGATCACCAGCCGGCTGCCGACATTCTTACAAAATGAACGGCACTTGACTGTTCTCAGCAGCGGGGGCTACCTCGCCGTCATCATCTGTGGTTCGTTCGCTGGTTATACCGTAAGCGCTTACCTTAGTGATCTGATTGGGCGGCGGATGAACTTCATCATCTATGCCTTAGGCTCGATCGTGATTGTGGTGAGCTACACTCAATTGCATATCAGCGATTCTCTGATGTTGGTTCTAGGGTTTCCTCTCGGCTTTTTCGCCAGTGGCATCTTCAGCGGGATGGGGGCTTTCTATACCGAACTGTTCCCGACTCCCATTCGAGCCAGCGCTCAGGGATTTTGTTGTAACGCCGGACGAGGGATCGCAGCAGTTTTCCCCTGGCTGGTTGGACTATTGTCTGCTTCCCTTCCTCTTGGGCAAGCGATAGGTATTTACGCTTGCATCGCTTATCTGGCCGTCGTTGTAGCCGCCCTTATTTTGCCTGAAACCAAGGGTCGAGATCTAACAACGGTCCAGTAGTAAGGTGAGCGGACTTGGTTAAAGACCTCAACACACTCTAGTGGTGCCGCTGCATAGCGACAACCTTGGGATGGCGAACAGTTGACCTGTCCCCATTCAGAACCTCCTGAATCGGTTTGTGACCGATAGGTAGTCGATGGGGCCCAGGCGTTCCCACCTTGATTGGCGAATTTAACATTAGCTCTTGGTTGGGCTTACTTGATTCCCTAAAGGTGTTACGAAGTCGCTCCTGCGCCGCTTGCGCTTCGCACCACAGATTGAGTAACTGCATGATCTCTCTCCCAATAGTAGTTCTGCTCGCGGCGCCAGATCCATTCGCGATTTAACGTGACTGGATCCATGCGCGGTTGAGGGCGATTAATACCACCACTCGTATTGCGATCCATCGTCGACCGGTTCCTGGTCCGTCGCTTGTTCACTCGTTCTCAGGTTAACCTGATGATTCGGTTTCACTTGATTCGGGTGATGCGGGAAAAGAAAACCAAACAGACTGAACGCTAAGAAAACGCTAGCGAAGCTCCGGTGACTGTTGCTGATCAAGCTTGATAGTTTCGTTTGCATGGAGGAAAGATCCGGCCTCCGTCAAACCATTTCGAATAGGATACATTCACGAAATTAATAACATCCGGTTATTAAAGAGGGGCGCAGGACTCACTCGTGATGTCGGTCCAGTCGGGCGCGCCGGCATCGTTACGCGAAGCGTTGCGGGTGGGGACTGCCTGCTGACTCCTGTCCAACCAATCTCTTCGGTAATAATTTGCGTTTTAGCACAGCTGCGACGCAACGGGACAGTCGCCTCTACCGAGGGCACCGCGCCCGCGTGCTCCGGGCCTGGCTATTATCAGCGAGTGCGTTAAAATTTCAGTTGGTCGGCCGACAGCGAAATTCTGTGGGCCACTTTCGTGCTTTTGGATCTTGTCCCGGCTGGAGCTTTGGGTGCAAAAGCATTCAGCATTTTTAGAAGCTTTTAAACTGCCAGCGAGGTTTCGTCAGAACGGTAACAAACCGCTACTTCGGAGATCCGTTCAAGGTCTGCTAGTGGCCGAAAGCACACGGAAGGGAGATTTATATTTTGAAGTGATTCCGGAACCAGGGCAATGCCCGCACCTCCGGCTACGAGCGCGATTACCGCCGCTAAGCTAGGAGCGTTCTGTCCGATACGTATGGGAAAGTCTCCTTTCTCCGCTAAAGCAACTAAGTGACCGTTGATGGGCATAGGCTGCATCCCCTTCCAGACGATGAAGTTTTCATTTCGTAGGTCAGCGACCGAGATTTGCTTCAGCCTGGCCAGTGGATGATCTTCTCTGATCGCAATAACCATCCTTTCTTTGATCAGGACCTTGGTCTCAAGGTGTGGCAGCTCGTGCTCGATTGGCAGCCGAATAATGCCGGCGTCCAGGGTGCCAGCGGCGATTTTAATCAGTTGCTCCGATCCAAGCACCTCCTCGAGTAGCATTTGGATCTCGGGCGCATGCTGGCGAAACTCGGAGGCAATTTGTGAGAGTATGCCGGTAAACACCGCGGACGGCACATAGCCGACGCGTAGGCTGCCAAGCTCACCCCGGGCGACTCTCTTGGCCACGGCTTGCGCTTTCGCGGCCTGGTTTAATGTTAATTGTGCTTCCAGTAAAAAGTAGGATCCGGCTTCAGTTAACGTGACCTTCCGCTTCGTTCGATCAAAAAGCCGAACGTCGAGATCATCTTCCAGCGCCTTTATTTGCTGGCTCAGAGCTGGTTGCGTCAAGTGAAGCAACTCAGCGGCGCGCGCAAAATGAAGTTGCTCTGTTAAAGTAACGAAATAGCGAAGCTGTCGAAGTTCCATAAAGGGTTTCGCCTTGCTTTCAAGCCAAGGCTGGGCCGCCAATAGATGGTATCTATTAGTACCGTTCCAGGCGAGCGTCAGCAAGGCCCACCAGACTGGACTAGCGACCTGTCCCCGGTCGGGTTCCCTCTGGCGGCCGATTGCCGAACCTGGTGTCGGATTCGGCAGAGGCGACGGCGGATATCAGGCTTCCGTTCGGCGTCACGGTTGCTGAGATCAAGACTTTGATTCAGAGTCATGTCGATAGCGTTGATGGCGTATCGGTCGACTACGTCCAGAACTACGAACCCAGTTGGACAAGTCCCAAAAGTCCGATCGTGCAAGCCGTTGCGTCTTGCGTGCAGGAAGTGATGGGCGTGACGCCGGTCGTGAATATGCGGGTCGGTGCCTCCGACTCGCGTTTGTACAGGGCCGCGGCGCATCCGACTGTCGTGTGCGGCCTGACCCCCAACAATATGGGTGCCGCCAATGAATTTGTCGAAGCCGAAGAACTGATGTGCCTAGGGGAGGTCCTCACCTTGGCCGCTTTTGATTTCCTGAACCGCGAGGTTGTTCGTTCAAGCTAGCTACCACCGATTGAGGGAAAGACCGGGTCTGCCGGCGCCGAAGGGCGGGCAAGAAAGGGACGGGTCAGCTGTTTTGTGAACCAATTGAGAGCACGTGTTCAGCTGTACTTGCTTCCGGGCAACTAACACAGTGGACCTGTCCCTAACTGACAGAACCCCTGGTCGGGTTCTTCGCTATGTGCTACAGACGTTTCGTGAAGAAGATCCTCTGGGTTTCCATGATCCTGCTCGCTCTCTTTTCAATTTCTTCCATCTGTAAGGCAGCAACTATTCGTGGGCGCGTAATGGAAATTCATTCCGGTGCGGGAAGGGCTGCGGCAGCGAGTCAGGTCACAGTCACACTCTATCGAGGAGTTCTCGGCAGTTCCGATCTTCAGAAAGTAGAGACTTTTCGCACTGGTATCGATGGCTTCTACCATTTCGAGAACATTCCAAAGGGCGAATACACAATCCATGTGCAAGACCCCAACGTGAAAGAGCCGAATTGGGGACCAGCCGCCTATCGGCGCGTGAGCGTAGCCGATGATAACGACGTAATTGAACTGGATCCGACGGTTATCGATTACAAGTGACAAAAAGTTCAAAAGGAAGGGGTCAGCAGTTGTGCTGCATAGCGACAACCTTGGGACGGCCAACAGTTGATCTGTCCCCAGTTCAGTCGTTGCCGGTCCGTAGTCCGGTTCCCGTCCCTAACTGACAGCTGGTCGCTTCCGCGACAATCAACACAATGGACCTGTCCCTAACTGACAGAACTTATGGTCACGTAGTATCCGTCCGGATCCCGGAGTGAGAACTCCCTTGTTTGAGTGTTCGGGTTCACGTGGGGCTCCTCTTCGAACCTGGCGACGAGAGTGCGTGCCCTCTTCAGGGCCATCTCGTAGTCGTCGACGCGGAAGAACAAGAGGAGCCCGTTGCCAGGTGACGCCTCGTCCGGACTCATCAACGAGGGATGCTCATGCGCACTCCATTGCTGGAGGCAGAGCAAGACGGTTCCATCCGTATCCAGGATTTGACCAAAGGTATCGTTATACCGGGTTCACCCTGGGATGGTGTACTCTTGGTCAGCAATCGAAATGAACCTCGGAGCGGATCCTATCATGTGCCTTGGACTTAAATCCATGTGCTGACGAAAAACAGACCACAATGAAAAAAAGGACACTCGGAAAAAGTAATCTGGAAGTCTCGGCTATTGGACTCGGCTGCATGGGCTTGAGCGGCGCCTATGGTCCTGCCACTGAAAAACAGGGTGCCATAAAGTTGATCAGGTCGGCTTTCAATCTGGGAGTGACTTTTTTCGACACGGCCGAGGCTTACGGTCCCTTCGCCAATGAAGAACTTCTCGGAGAAGCCCTTGCCCCGATGCGTGATCAGGTGGTTATCGCGACTAAATTCGGATTCAAAGAAGGCGTTCCGGCAAACGGCGCGGATAGCCGGCCTGAACGCATCCGAAAGGTTGCCGATGAGTCTCTCAAACGACTGAAAACCGATCGCATCGACCTATTCTACCAGCACCGCGTCGATGCGAATGTCCCGATTGAGGACGTGGCGGCGACTGTTAAGGACCTGATCCGGGAGGGTAAGGTGAAACACTTCGGGATGTCCGAAGCTGGGGCGGCAACTATCCGGCGAGCTCACGCGGTTCAGCCGGTTACAGCTCTCCAGAGCGAATATTCGCTGTGGTGGCGCGAACCAGAACAGGAAATTTTGCCGATGCTGGAAGAGCTCGGCATCGGGTTCGTTCCATTTAGCCCTCTAGGGAGAGGCTTCCTGACGGGTGCGATCGACGAGAATACTCAATTCGATAGCAACGATTTCCGCAACCTTGTGCCCCGCTTTAGCGCAGAAGCCCGGAAGGCTAACCAAAAGTTGGTGGACGCGCTGGGCGAGATTGCGGCCACGAAGGGGGCTACCCACGCACAGATAGCGCTGTCCTGGTTACTGGCCCAGAAGCCTTGGATGGTTCCAATTCCCGCCACCACGAAGCTGCATCGGCTGCAAGAGAACCTGGGAGCCGCTGACGTCGAGTTGAGCGGTGAAGATCTGCAAAACATCCATGACGCGCTTTCCGAGGTCGAAGTGCAAGGTGCGCGTTATCCCGAAAATATGCAGAAGCTGGTTGATCGTTGAGGAACGATGTAAGCGACGACGTTAGCGCTGCGCGCATGACCAATAGCCAATAGCCAAAAGGGTCCTGAAGGGACGGACGCGCCTTCTTAGTCCGGGCCGCGCAACTTCTACAAGTCAAGTTGGGACAATAACGACTCGACGGTCATATTGTGGTGCTTACCGATATTGTTAAGTATCGCTGAGAGCGTTCCAACTTTGAGAGGATTGTGATTTGGTATCGTTTCGTGATGTTCGCCATTCTGCTGTGTAGTAATGCGAATGTGGCTGCCCTTGATGTGGTCAACGGAATAGCCAAACTTCTTTAGAGCCTTGATCAATTGATCTGCCCCCACATCGCGTGGGAGCTTCATACCGCCAAGACTTCGTCGCGCACAAAATGAAGCCGAATTATCTTAGGCTTCTCTGTAGAATCATGAAAGTGACACTGAACGGCCTCTTTAACCATCGTCCGCAGATCGTCGATGGTATCTGCTTCGGTCGTGATCCCGTGGCCAATGGCCGCTGCCACATAGCCGCCGTCTACAGGGTCCTCCGAGACTTGGAAAATGATTTCCACATCGGTAGCGTATCATTGTCCCCGGCGGGAATCGAACCCACATTTAAGGTTTAGGAAACCTCCGTTCTATCCGTTGAACTACGGGGACGGGCGCGAAGCGCATGATCAATAGCCAATAGCCGATAGCCAAGTGCTTCGCGTGGCGGGAACAATAGCCGGGCGCGGCAAATGTTCAAGGCGCAGGGGAAAAGGCGAAACGGCGAATGGGCGAGAGGGCGATCGAATGCCACGACGGCGGCTGGGCGACGGCCGTGCATTCGACACGTTCGGGGTTGAGGCGTTTCTTGAACCACGGTCTTCTTTGAGTCAGCCTTGATGACGTGCCAAACAGATCAAACCAGGGACTTAGCTCATGAGCAAACACATTACCATCTCTCCCGAGGAAGCCGCAGATCGCCTCGCTATCCGAGAGCTTGTCGACGGCTATGCACACTGCGCCGATCGCCGGGATGCGGAAGGCCAGATGGCTCTGTTCACGGTGAACACCCATTTTGTGGTTTACATGAATGCCAAGGATCTGCAGCCCGCAATGGAGTTGCATTCGCGTGAGGCGCTCGCTCCCGTCTTTGCCGACCTCAACAAATATGAGGCTACCACGCATTTCGTCGGACAGAGCACCGTCTTCACATTAACCGGAGACCAGGCCACTGGAGAAACCTATTGCCTGGCGCATCATGTCACCGTGGACGGCGGAAAGCGACGCCTCATGGTGGCTTCACTCCGGTACCTCGACACGTTTGTAAAGATGGACGACACCTGGCTGTTTGCGGAGCGCCTGCTCTTTGTTGACTGGCAGGAAGAGCGGGCATTGTCATAGCAGGCACTGCGAGAAATGGCGAATGGGCGAGAGGGCGAATCGGCGATGCGGATTTTACCGCGAAGCGGTTATACATCATAGCCCAGGGCTTCAGCCTGGGCTTCAGCCCTGGGTTTGATGCCGGGAAGAGCGCCCTGAAAGCGGCGCCCGAAGTGGCGGACTAGGGCTTCGCGTGTTGATTCGATCGATCGGACCAATTTCTGGTGCCCCTTCAGGACACAACTCGTTAAACGCTTACCCAGGGCTGAAGCCCTGGGCTATTCTGTTATGCCACTTCGTGGCATTCTCCGCACTCGCACTCGACCCGCCGATACGCAATTAGCGGTGCCGCGATGCCTGCTGGACTGCGTAAGAGAGGGAAGCGTCGTCCAGGGAGATGCCTCTAATGTCAGGGATGGATTGTTTGGCGAGATTGGTCAGGACGTGGCCTGGGGGTGTTTCGATGAGGAGGGTGCAACCTAATTCCTGCAAGACGATCATGGCTTCGTACCAACGGACGCCATGGGCGATGTTGTTGGCCAGGTCCCACGCGATGTCTTCTGGTTTACGCAGAGCTCGCGCTTTTACGTTGCCGATATACACCATGCGCGGTGGGCGCAAGGTTAGGGATCGAAGAGTTTGCATCAGTGCGTCTGCGACTGGTTGGAGGAGGGGCGAGTGGGAAAGCACGGCTACATCCAAGCGTTCCACCTTCCGGGCACCTGCTTGTAAAGCGGCGTCCGAGACTTTCTGTCGGCCGTTGTCGGAGCCGGTGATGATGATTTGGTCCGCGGAATTAACGTTGCCGACATAGACGGGATCATCGGGTGTATTTGCTTCACTGACGAGAGCAGCGACTTGGTCTTCTTTCAGTCCGACAATGGCGGTCAGGCCGTACCCTGGAGGTGAGTGTTGCTCCATCAATTCGGCGCGTTGTTTTACTACTCGAACCGCATCGGCCAAACCGAGTACTTGGGCATGAACGGCGGCTCCAAATGCGCCTACGGACAAACCGGCTACAGCTTCTGGGACGACGCCTTCTGCTTCCAAGGCGCGGGCGGCGGCGACGCCGGCGGTGAGGAGAGCGAGTTGGACCGGGACGGTCGAACATAATGCTTCCGGCGAATCCAATGTGCGTACGTCACAGCCGAGTGCGGCGCTCACTTCTTCGAGGGTTTGCCGGACCGCAGGATGATCCGGTAAACGGTCCAGCATGTCCGGGGTTTGCGATCCTTGACCGGGAAACAGTAGGGACACCATAGTTATAAGTTTTAGGTTATAGGTTTTAAGTTGTAAGTTCTTGCTCAGGCATCCACGTGGTAGATTTGGCGTTTCGTCGATCAGCGTCTTCCCAACACGAGACGAGCAACCAAAACGTAAAACCCAAAAGTTATAACCTAAAACCTACAACCCCGTGTCCCAAGGATTATTGCCGAGAACAGGGCCGGCAACGGTTCGGAGCAGGATCGTTTTGGTTGGCGAGGTCGCGTACTCGGTTAGGGAGAAACCGCACATGGGAGTTTCAATTCTGATGTCGACGTTTACCTCTAGATCATTGGCAGAGGTGAGTAGCCGTTGAGCATCCCGGCGCGGCAAGGGGTGGTCTGCGTAAATGACAACGTCGAGATCGCTTTGCATCGTCGTGGTTTGCTTCCCGGTAGCCATCTCGAACCCGAGGCTACCAGCCGGGCCCCAGGGATAAGTGAACGATTGCCAGGCATTCATCAATGATTGGAACGCGCGGCGAGCAGGAGAGACGTTTCGGTCGGTCACGGTGTTAACCCGCGTTAATAGATCCATCGGTTTAACGATTTCCTGGATAGCGTAACGCGGATACCAAGCCGCCCATCTTTGGAAACGTTGGGGTCCACGGATACCGATTGGTACCCAGCTCTCGGTAATCACGCCTCGGCGGACAACGACGAAGTTTGTTTCTTCAAGTTCTCGCCTGACCGATGCCGGGACGCTTTCATTGAACGAGCTGTTACCGAATGAGATGGCGACGGTATCAATCTTGACCAGATAATGAGGACGAATCGACGAAAAGTTCATTCCAGATCCCGAAGATTAAAAATCCATAGCCCCGAAATTCACGGAGAAAACAAATAGCCGCGAAAAGGCACAAAAAACGCAAAAAAAGAGGGAGAACAGAATAGCCGCAAAAGATCGCAAGGATCGCAAAAAAACGGATCAGAAGGTCTCCGGGGGTAAATCATACAGATTTTAAGAGGTTTGAAGTCTCACGCAAAGGCCCAGCCGAAACCGCCGCGCTGCGCAAGGCCGCCAAGAAAACAGAAGTTTTAAGAGAAGGACACAAAGGCCACAAAAGTCGTTTTTTTTTTACAGAAGATAACGAAGGCAGCGAAGGTCTGAGGTTTACGGACTCAGACGTCGTCAACCAAACGTAAGCAAGACCGTACACTGCAGCCCGGCAGCGAAATCGGTATGCAATCAAAAGGCAGCCCTCTTCTAATCTGCGTAATCCGGCCTCCGCTTCGCTATGGCGCGACTGGTTCTGTGAAATCTGCGGATCTTAAATTCAGTTTTGGGTGCATTGGTCTATTGGTTCCACTGTTCTTCCAGGCGGGCTCGGATCAGGCGGGAAGCTTTTCGCGCGGTCTGGGCGTCTTCGGACTCGTAGCGGCCGCGGAGATCGGTTGGTCCTTTGCGCGCATCTGCGATGGCCTCAATAACGGCGTTGCGGACCAGTGAAATTTCTTCTGTTGATGGAGCCTCCGGGTTCGAAACGTGCAGCAGCTTATAAAGCAGGCCGAGTTTAGCGTAGTCCCGCACGTCGTAGGAAAGAGGGGTTACGGTCTTTGCGAGCGATTCCAATTGAGCAACGGTTCGTCGAGTGATGCGGGCGGCGGGCTCTTTGTGCATGGCATGGATCAACACCCCGCTGTCAGAAAAGGCAAGCAGCCGGTTGGCTTGGTAACCATGAGTGAGGAATCCACCGGAGATCGCTTGTCCCACGATGAGTGTGATCACCGGGTGACCGGCAAACCGAGCCGTGGCGTAAGCGTCCGCTGCTGCAGCCGCTGCAAGATGGATCCCGGCGATTTCTTCGCGGCGACCGTAAGCTTGGCTTTTGACATCGACGATCGCGATGATCGGGCGTTTCTTGCTTTTCTCTGCGGGCTTTTCGTTGTCAGCTTTCATCACTTCCCGAATTCGAGCGGCTAAGGTGTAGGCTTGTTCAAGTCCGACCTCGCCGTGCCGGGCACAAGGAAACCGGCTGTCCGGATCGGGAACAACACAGAGAAATCGGGCGTTGTCATCACCGATCAATGCGTCAGCGACCAGCACTGAAGGCGGATCGCCAGGCATCGGTGTTTCCTGGCGGGTGAGGGCTTTGAACCAGACTCGACCACGGATTCCAGTGAATTTGCTCATTGATGGTTCTCCTTAAGAAAATAGCCGCGAAAAGGCACAAAAAGCGCAAAAAGGTCCAGACTCGGAATTCTATTTGTCATCCGCCTCCGCTGCGCCTCCTCCTTCGCTAAAGTTATGGCGGACAAGGTGGCTCGAAGCGAGTGAATGCACCAAGCTCGGGTCCCATTGAGTGGACGTATCAAGTGCAGCGATGCGGGACCGATACAGATCGACCTGTTCACTCCGATGAATTGCCGGGACTCCTTTGACGATGAGGTCTCGAATGGTCGTCGCTATCTGATCGGCATCATCATCGACCAGCACATCGGCTAGACCTTGGTCATGACGTTGTTGTCCGCCAAAGATAGACCAGATGAGAGAGCGATCGCTTGCATCAAATTCTTCTACTCCCGATTCTTCTTCAATCACTTCCGGACCGTTCAACCCAAGACGACCTTCCGGGGTCATGACGATGTAACTCGATACACCGGCAGCGAGCGACATTCCGCCAAAGCAACCAACTGGGCCGGCGATCACCGAAATCACTGGTGCGTACCGGCGCAGGGCGATGATCGAAGAAATAATTTCCGAGACGGCAGCCAAGCCAAGATTAGCTTCTTGGAGGCGAACCCCACCTGTCTCCAAGAGCAATACCGCGCTGGTGGGCTTGCCGTTTTCGTTATCGCGACAAGCGAGGTCCAGTGCGGCCGTTAGTTTAGCACCTGAAACTTCGCCGATGCCTCCTCCTTGAAACGCACCATTGAAAGCGATGACCACGGTCTGACGGCTGTCAATTGTCCCTCGGATCACGATGCAACCGTCGTCCGCTTGTGGTGTTACCCCTTGGATTGCTAGCCAGGGCGATTCGATCCGATCAAACGGACCGGCTAGTTCACGTCCGGTACCGGCATCGAGCAAAGACTTGGCGCGTTGCCGCGCATCGAGTTCGATAAAGCTGCGCCGGTCGAGGTATTCTCGAGAAAAGGCTAAATTACTCATGCTTCACTCGCTTCCACTGCTTGTTGAAGTCGCAATGAGACCGCGCCGGGAGTGGCTCCGGCGTCATTGATCTCGATGTGAACCAATCCGTCGTATTGGCTGAAAAACCGGTCCAGCACTGTTTTCCAGGTGTTTTTGAAGCCGTCGACACTGGTCCGGACCCGGACCAATGCGGTGGTGCTCTCTATTGGCTCCAGTAGTACCTCCAGATCGCCGGACCCCACCACGCCGACGTGTGCCGGTTTTTGGATTTTACGTCTGGCTGGATAGCTAAATTCGAATTGTTCCATAGAATTTTACCACGAAGGACACAGAGTTCACGAAGGTCGGATATGTGAGATTAGTAACCGTTTTACGAGATTGGCCTTGTTCAACACGGAGGAGCGGGTGGTTACCCATGGACCGGAATCTGTGCGTTTCGCGATGCGGCGATCCAGCTCCGTAGGAGCGAAATCTTTATAGCCTGGATGAAACAAAACGTGTCTAGCTCCGCTAGGAGCGACATCCGGTCTTGAGCTAAGCCAGCTTGGACGAACGTTCCGTTTATATGCCGCTCCTAACGGAGTTGGTCGCGTTTTTGTCATGTTTTTCTATAAATATGCCGCTCCCACGGAGCTTTCGGCCTTTTTGGACATCCATAGCTATAAATATTTAGCTCCTACGGAGCACGCAATCGGCGCTCCAAAATTCTCAAACTCCAGGGTTGGACGAGCTTCTGCTCATCCGTAAGAACGGAACGAATCACTGGGGAAGCCGGTATCTCGATCTGTTGACGTTCAATCGCATCCAGAAAGAGAGTTCCCGCTAACAGGTCCGCGCTGCCACCGGGAGAAACACCCAGGTCGAGCAATCGCCTGTCCAAAGCGAACAAACATTTCTGACCGCGAATGGAACCGGCGCCGCCGGCCGCAATCACTGCTGCTGCTCCCTGTTTGGCAGCTTGCAAGGCGAGCCTGCCGCCCCGGTAAAGCAAACAGGTGTCATCGAGTTGAGCCATGACACTCAGCAGGGCGTCGAGGCGGGCTACTGATTCTTGGGCACGTGTACGGCGTCCAGCTCGCAATACCGGTAACCCGATTTCAACAATATGCGGGAAACCTTTGACGGCCTCTCCACGCGCACCGGTGACGCCGAATCTTTTGGCAACTATCTGGCCGTGCGACGGGAGCTGCAATCGATCTCTATTCGTGTTTATACGCGTCCATTCGTGGTCCGGATCGTCGAACGAAGCGATCACAGCCGCTGTTCTCGCGATAACGGCGGCATCTAACTTGGTTCTACCGGATTGATTTATGGCTGCCGCTGCGGCTAGTAAGCCCAAGGTCCAAATCGCGCCTTTATGCGTGTTACTTCCATCTGTGGCTCGTAGCATCGCCCTTTCTGCCGCTCTGCCAGTTGCTGTCAGTGCAGCTCGAAGCCGCGGGTTCGGATGTTGGTTTATGGATTGGACAGCCATGAGGCGAATGAACGGTTCAATCGCGAACGCTGACTTCCTCATGATGGCCAGCGACAGATCGGAGTGTGCTCCCGATCCACGCCGGTCGACGAGTCCAGGCTTCGGTGTGAGCTCCGCTTCCGCGATCATGGCCTGTGTGGCCAGTGCGCCCAAAATCGTACAACGATGAATAGCAGCTGATTCGCTAATCGACCGCCCTCTGGTCTGAGTCGAATCCGGCTGAAAGTATTTTTTCGCGTCAATTCGTGTCAATTCGTGGTTCGTTCTCATTTTACCAGCTCTTGAAACGCGGCGGGGGAGTGTATAGACCGCCCGACCAAGCAACGAGATCTTCCATGCTGTGCGCCGCTAACAAAGATCGATTCGCTTGCAGGCGATGCACGCCAAGGTCTTCCGGATAAGCAACGATGCCTCGTTTTCGCAGCGCGGCGGTTTCTGCCGGTTTGGCTTTTAATCCGATAGGGCTGACACCAGCAACCGCGGCCAGGGCGCGGCGACGTTCTTCTTGTCCTTCGGCTTTGTAGAGGTAAGCGATCCCTTCCTCGGTCACCACATGGCTCACATCATCGCCGTAGATCATGACGGGAGCGATCGGCATCCCGGCTTTTTCGCCAACGGAAACCGCATCCAAAGTCTCAACAAAGGCGGGAGAAGCTCCGCTATGAAAGGTTTCCAGCACCTGGACCACGAGCTTGCGTCCACGCGCGATGGGGCTGGGCGACGGGATCAGATCCAGCCAGGCCGCCGAAGCATGACGCCGGCCATGTGGATCGTGTCCCATGTTGGGTGCGCCACCAAACCCTGCCAATCGCCCCTTGGTGACCGTGGAAGAGTTGGCGTCTCCGTCCATCTGCAGGGTCGATCCGATAAAGGCGTCAATGGCATATTGCCCAGCTAACTGGCAAAGGACTCGGTTCGAGCGGAGCCTGCCGTCTCTACCGGTAAAGAAAATGTCGGGGCGAGCGGTAATGTAATCATCCATGCCGACCTCGCTTCCGAAGCAATGTACACTTTTAACCCATCCACTTTCGATTGCCGGAATGAGGGTAGGGTGTGGGTTCAATGCCCAGTGCTGGCAGATCTTTCCCTTCAATCCCAGGGATTCGCCGTAGGTAGGAAGAAGTAGCTCGATGGCGGCGGTATCGAAACCAATGCCGTGGTTGAGCGATTGCACGCTGTGCCGTTCATAGATCCCGCGGATGACCATCATCGCCATCAAAATTTGCAGGTTATCGATCTTACGCGGATCGCGCGTGAACAACGGTTCCAGTGCGAATGGGCGGTCAGCTTGAACCACTACGTCGACCCAGGAACCTGGGATATCAACGCGTGGTAATGACTCGGTGACCTGGTTTACCTGAGCGATGACGATGCCGTCGTGAAAGGCTGCTGCTTCAACGATGACCGGCGTGTCTTCTGTATTTGGTCCGGTGTAAAGATTGCCTTGCTCATCGGCCTGTTCGGCGCACACCAGTACTACATCCGGGATGAGATCGATTAATAGTCTGGCGTAGAGCTCGACATAGGTATGGATTGCGCCTACATCGATCTTGCCGTCTTCCAATAACTGCGCGAGGCGAAGGCTTTGCGGGCCGGCAAAGGAAAAATCGACTTTCTTAGCGATACCGAGCTCGAAAAGCGTCAGGTGTTCCGGCCGGCTAATGCTCGAAATGATAAGGTGCAAGTCTTGCAGCTTCTTCGGATCGACTTTCACCAGCGATCGGGAAAGGAAGTCTGCCTGCTTCTGATTGTCTCCCTCCAGAACGACGCGATCTCCGCTCCTAATCAGTAGTTGGAGTGCATCGATGATTTTGTCGGATGACAGGATCGGGCCTTGCATCCACGGTTTGACGCTTTCGAGACGGCTGCGCTTTCCGTCCCGCCGGGTTGTCCAGGACTTCGCTACGGTTTGTTGAGGTTGATTGACCATGGTTTTCTCTAAACGCGAATGGATCCGCCTCCGCGAAGCCTACGGGCGAGACAGGCTACGAATGGAGGCGAAGACAAAAATAATAAACCTAACCGCAGATGTAAGCAGATAGATTTCAGATCGCTTCGTCATTTTGTTACCTCTCACGTGGGTCCATCCGCGGTTCGTCCTTTTCTTCATGTAATTCGCGTTCATTCGCGGTTGTTTAGTTTGGGTTTGATTGCGGCTAAGCTGCTGGGTACTACCTGATTGGTTTAGAAACTTACGGCTAGCTCCCTCGCCGCTTCCTTGCCACGCTCGACACTATACTTCCCTTTTTCTTCGCCGCCCCATGACGTGCTCTCTACCACCAAAGTTTCCACTTCCTGAACCCCAATGAATGGCAGCCAGAACTCAAAGTAACTCTTCTGATGGTCGAATCGCGATGGCGGTGTCGGCAAGTCGTCCGCATAGGCGCCGCCCCGCGCGAGGATCACCAGAGCACGCGGCGTCTTGAGCAAGGGGCCGTATTCTCTGCCGTCGAAGGTAAAGAGCATGTTCCGCTGGGCCACTAGATCAATCAATTGCTTGAGCTTATAAGGATAGGCAAAGTTCCACATGGGCACACCAATCACGAGGCGATCTGCTCGTTTAAAGCGTGCAACCAGCTCCTGGATGCGAACCCAAATTTTTTGCTCGGCCTCGTCCATCGGTTCCTTATTAATTCCTTTGTATTTTGCGCCGATGGCTTCCTGATCGAACTCCGGCAGTTTCTCTTCCCAGACGTTCAGGGTGTCTACAATGACCTCCGGACAAACTTGACGATACGCTTCAAGGAACGCGTCGGCGACTGCGATGGAAGCGGATCGGGCCCGGCGCGGTGACGATTGGATGTTAAGTAAGTACATAGGGTGAGCCCGTTCAGCGTTTGGCGTCTAATGAGAGCTGGCGACTCTGGCTTGGCCGGCAGCATCTTCGATGAGAGCCGCTACTTCTTTGGGGTGTGAGATGTAGACAGCGTGGCTGGCTCCTTCCGCCTCCACTTTATGGCTGTGTGCGCGTTCGGCATACATTCGCTCCAGGTCTGGGTTGATCGTTTTGTCGGCCTTAGCAACCATGTACCAACTTGGTTTGACCTTCCAGGCAGCGGTGGTAACCACAGTAGTGAAAACCTTAGTCGCGGTTAGCATCTGGGCGTGGGCCATGAAATCGGCTTGAGCAGGTGGCAGGTCAGCAGCGAAATCTTGGGGGAAGTTCTTTGGATCAAGAAAGAGGAACCCATCAGCAGTCTTAACCAGCGGCCGGCTGCTGTTGGGAAATTTCTTGCCATTGCCGGCTTCGGTCTCACCCACCTCCGGTGCGTGAGCGGCGATAAAGACCAGGGCTACGACCTTAGGATTCGTACCTGCCTCCGTGATGACAGTGCCGCCATAGCTGTGAGCAACCAGGATGGTAGGACCGTCCTGTTGATCGAGGACCCGGCGGGTAGCGGCCACATCTTCCTCCAAAGAAGTAAGCGGTTCCTGAACTAGAGTAACGTGGTACCCGTCTTTTGTGAGGATGTCGTAGACGGGTTGCCAGCCTGATCCATCAACGAAGGCGCCGTGCACCAGAACCACATTTTTGATCGCGGGCGCAGCGAAAGCAGAGCCGGCGAGGACAACTGAGCTAGCTGCGAAGATAAACCAATTTCTAAAACGATTTACTGTCATACTAAATTCTCGTGATGCTTAATCGCCGTGCTGGCTGGGCTTTTGAAATTGAATTCTGTGTAGCGACTTATAAACAAACCTAATGAGTTCACTGTCGTGGAACTTCGGCATATTCGTTCGTTCCTTGCTCTGGCTAAGACGCTGAACTTCAGTCGCACCGCCGCGTCTGGATTTCACGATTTCGTCTTAGCAATAAAGAATTCAAACAAGATAAGCGATCGGGTGGGCCTTCACTTCATCTGCGAAGTCAGAAAAATTGCTGCCGTTAACGTGATGACGCTTACAAGAGAACTGAGAGTAAGCGTGGAGCCTACAGCCTGGGACCTGACTCCATAGTTTAACCCAAATAGGATGCCGAGAAATCCGGCGGGTAGAGCCGCCAAGAGAATCGCTTCCCGCGCGATCTGACCCGACATCCCGAGCGCGAGAGCGATTGCATACGCGACCAACGGGAAAACGATGTTCTTCAGGACAACGCAAACGCCAACATTCGCATTCATCCGCAAGGGCTGTGCTGAGAGAACCAAACCGGTGACAAAACACGCGAGACCAGCGGTGGTCGCGCCGATGAGGTTAAGGGCATGACTCACCACTTCGTTGAGATGGATCCCCAGGATTACCACGACCAGACCGGTGACCGGAGCAATCACGAGCGGTTTGGAAACCGAACGAAAAATCGCAGTCGCAATCGCATGAGGTGAAGAGGCGGTCGCCTTTCCGCGCGCTTCCAAAACAGCCAGCGTCAGCGGCGAGATAAAGACCGAACCTGCAAGGAGGGAAACCGCCACGCCCACCGCGCTGGCTGGGCCCATGAGGCTACCGAGCAAGGGCAAGCCGACCGCAGCAAAATTGGGGAAGCCGACACTCAATGACTGAACGGCATTCTCGCCCGGACTCAAACGGAAGATGTAGTGGTTAAGAGCGAATGTGATCCCGAAGATCACCAACATGGAAATAACAAGCACGAAGGCCAGCCTTCCGTTCTCCTCTAGTCCACTGCGTGAGGTTTGGGCTACACCAACAAAGGCCGCGAGCGGCACCGCAAATGTCAACAGCAACACGACCAGGCTGGCGACGTGCTGATTATCGATAATGCGCCTCGCGCCAGCGCAGTAGCCAAGAAACATGACGAAAAAGACCGGCACCAAAGCTTCAGCAATCATGAGCGTTTATATTTCCAAGTGATAGGTTAATAGAACCACTCGTAGGTTGGATCCGGCTCCTGGTCGCGAGGGTTAACCGTTTTCTGTTGCCCGTGTTCCAGATACACTGCGGCCTGATTTGTTATCACCGGCTGATGTCCAGCCGTATCGTCTATGCTGGCGCATCCGGTAAATGACAGGAAACCGAATATCGGCAGCATCACGAAGACTTTCCTATTTGGCTGGGGCCGACGACGGCTACTCAAGAGTGACCGCCGATAGGAATTTGTAATGATACATATCGGATCTTTCATGTACCTGGAAATTACCTGTCTAGGTCCGGTAGGAACCGAAGTGATTCAGCGCTAAAAGCGATATTCGAGCCAGTGTGTCCATTGGCATAACTCTGCTCCCGACCAACACCGGCAAACGAGCGAAACTATCTGTGTCCAGACCGGCTGTTGGTTTTGGCGGCAGCATTTTTGCCAGCGCCCAGTCGATAAGAAAAAGACCGATGAACCAGGGAGCTAACTTTTTCATGTGAAAGCAACGACTCGACGTCTAACAAAAAACGGGGAGAGCTGGAGGATCAGCTCTCCCCGTTCGAATCACTCAAAGACAGGGTTTGGCTTGGTATACCCATCGCTCAAGGTCGTGAGGAAGTTCACGAGATCCTGCTCCTGCTGAGCGGTGAGCTGGAGATTGCCGACCTGGCCGTTTGACTCAGTCGCTGCGGTTGCTTGCGACGGTGTAACTCCCGCGACGTTTTGCACATTGTCGAGGACCTCAGGCGGTGGGAAGAGCGGCGTGTAACCTGCCGGAGGGCCTGTACGGAGATCGAAAGACGATGCATCACTCGTGGCGATTTATAATTTACTGCTCGCTGAATTCAAAAACCGTTAGTGTGTTAAACGACAAAAGAAGGACAGGTCAAAATGTACGAACGCCCTCCGCGGTGCGAGAGCCTTGGTGCGTCTGGCAGTGTCATATTGCTGAAGGCAATCCGAACAAGCCATCTTGCTCTATTGTGCGTTTAGCCACGTGTCCGAACCGGTCACCTTGACGGCCACATCCGAAAAGAATTCGTGGAACGGCCCGCCATCTGCCGTACCGCGGTGCTCTGTTGAGATAAGCAGAGGACCCGCCTTCTTATAGCCTTCCCACGTGGCGATTATCAGACTGGGTTTTTTTGATGAGCCCCGATGAAAGACGAATTGCTCAACCCGATGGTCGGCGTCGAGGTAGAGTTCCCAAGTGTCGCCTGGGTAGTAGCCGCCCTCCGATTGATACTTCACCACTATCCGCTCGCCGGAACCCTCACCCAGCGATAGTTTCTGCATGCCCTCATCGGTGACAGTAGGGCTGTTGTCCCAGGCAACATGCAGCGGGAAGAGCAACCAGTATTGATCGTTAAAGAAATTCGGATCGATTTCATTCTTCACGGTATCGGATTGGCTGCTGAGCTCTGAACGCAGGTACGTTACCTTCACCGGGTTGCCGTCCTTGTCTTTGCCTTGGTAGGTAATCTTGCCGGTCTTGGGTTCCCATTCCCAGGTGCGAGTACCCGTTATTCCGTGGAAGGTGTAGCGGATGCCCTCAATTTGGCCAAAGGAATCAAGTCCATAGGTCTTGGCCATCTGTTCGGCAGCCGGCGGGAGCTCCCCGGCGCGGGAGCTTGCCGCAAGGGCCAGCGCTAAAATTGTGAGAGCCGAAAGATAGCTCAGGTTGACACGACTTAAATTTGACAAAAACGGTCGCTCCTCAGTGAATCGAACGCTTCTTTTTACGAGGCGAAAGGAAAGCTTTCCGGAGTGAGCGACAACAGCCATCGCGGCTCGTATAGCATTTTTTTCGAGCTTCATAGTGATTCGCTTTATGACTACTGCTCAGCGCCTATCTTTGGCCCGCGATTCGGAGCGTTGATCTGCATGCTGCGCGGCGTCCTCAATCAGCGCCGCCACCTCCTTGGGGTGTGACTCGTAGACAGCGTGGCTGGCTCCATCGATCTCTACCTTGTGGCTGTGTGCGCGCTCAGCGTACATGCGTTCCAGGTCTGGGTTGATGGTTTTGTCGTCCTTCGCCACCAGGTACCAGCTCGGCTTCAGTTTCCAGGCGGGATTGGTAATGGGCGTGGTGAACACCTTAGCCGCAGTGAGCATTTGTGAGTGGGCCATGAACTCGGCCTGCTCGCGCGGCAAGTCGGCGGCGAAGTCTGTCGGGAAGTTAACGGGATCGAGAAATACAAAGCCGTCCGGTGTCTTGATCAGCGGTTTGGAGGAGTTAGGAAACTTCTTACCGTTGGCGGCCTCGGTCTCGCCCTGCTCCGGCGCGTGCGCAGCGATGTATACGAGAGCGGCGACGTGCGAGTCGGTGCCAGCCTCGGTGATGACGGCGCCGCCGTAGCTGTGGCCAACGAGGATGCACTGGCCTGGTTGGCGATCAAGGATACGCTTGGTTGCCGCGACATCCTCCTCCAGCGAGGTCAACGGGTCTTGTACCACGGTGACGTTGTAACCGTCCTTGACCAGAATGTCGTAGACCGGTTGCCAGCCGGATCCGTCAACGAACGCGCCGTGCACTAAGACGATGTTCTTGATGGGAGGCGCAGCCAAAGCAGAGCTGGCGAGAACAACGGTGCTAGCGGCGAAGACAAGACAACCGCGAATAAACACGAATAGACGCGAATATTTTCTAAAGATATTTAAGCTCATATTGAATTTCTCCTAGTGCTTAATCGGCGTGCGAGGAGAGCTTTTGAAATTGAATTCCGTGTAGCGACTTATAAGGAAACCTAATAAGTTTACTGTCGTGGAACTTCGGCATATTCGTTCGTTCCTTGCTCTGGCTAAAACGCTGAACTTCAGTCGAACCGCAGAGATAGTGCATCTTAGTCAGCCGGCTTTGAGTCTGCAGATCCAGGCGCTGGAGAGTGAGATCGGGGTTAAACTCTTTGACAGGGACCGGCGGAAGACGGCGCTGACCGCAGCCGGTATCGCTTTTCAAAGAGAGGCTAAGGGTGGACTCGCGCAATTGGAACAAGCAATCCAAAGCGCGCGGCTAGCTGCACAAGGCAAGCTAGGGGTGGTACGCCTTGGGTTTGTTTCGACCGCGGGGACGTATCTGATTCCCAAGCTAATCAATCAGTTTCGGGTACTGAATCCATTGGCCGAATTTTCGCTACGCAACGTGCTTACAGCGGATCAAGGCCTGATGCTCGAGGAAGGTTCCATCGATCTCGGCTTTCTGCGGATGCCGTTCGCTACAGGACCGAACCTGGAGGTAGCGCCGATTCATCAGGAGAATTTTTTGCTCGTGGTTCCATCGTCTCATGCGCTGGCGCGGAAATCTGCGGTTCGTCTGCGCGAAACTGCTAACGAGACCTATGTTCTTTATGACCGCGGGCATGCACCGGGATTTCACGACTTCGTGCTAGGCATTCTCAATCGAGCTGGGGTAATCCCGGCGGTAGCGCAGGTGGCCGGCGAAATGCCAACCTTGATTTCTTTGGTCGCATCGGGTGCAGGGATTTCGTTGTTACCTGCGTCCGCGGTTGAGAACAGCAGAGCGGCAGTGACCGGTTGTAAGGTCCGCGATAAGATACCGATCTCAGAAATTGCTTTAGCCTGGCGCAAAAAGCCGGCAACAGAAGTGGTCGAACAGTTCAGGAAGTTTGTTCTGGCGAACGCTGGAGAAAATTAGGCTAAGCCGCCGCCTCAATGAGCGTAGCGTTTTTGCGGAACTTACCGCGAAGCGGTTATACAGAATAGCCCAGGGTTTTAACCCTGGGTTTGTCGATATAAAGCGTGCCCTGCCTGTCCGCCGTAGTTCTGGGACCGCGGGGACGAGGAAAAGTGGCACCAGATCTTGGCGCTGGGGTTACCATGATCACGCCAAGCTCCGAACGAACAACCTCTGGCGCCACTTTTCCTCCTTCGTCCCATAGCCCCACAAACTACGGCGGACAGGCAGGGCGCATCTGTGGGCATTGTTACCCAGGGTTAAAACCCTGGGCTATGCTCTTTAATCGCTTCGCGGTAAGTCCGACAGCCTCCCTAAAGGGTGGAAGAATATCCTGACGAATAGACGGAAATCTGTACCTAACTAGAACGTCCAATTCCCGGGAGTTCGCGAATCTCGGGAGTAAAGGTTTTCGAGGACGAGGACGAGGTTGCTGCGACCGCGCTGGTTTGTGGGCCTGGTGTCCTTGTTGTAAGTGTGTCCACTATGAAGGTCGCAATCTTAGGATCAGGAGAAGTGGGGCAAACTTTGGGAGCAGGCTTTTTGAAACATGGTCATCAAGTGATGATGGGGACACGGGACCCCAAAAAGGAGGAAGTCACGAAATGGGTAGGGGAAACGCCGGGAGCAACGGCGGGTACTTTTGCCGAAGCCGCCAGCTTTGGAGAACTGATCGTGCTAGCGGTCTTGGGGAAAGCAGTGGAACCGGTCGTGCAACTGGCTGGTCCGGCTAATCTCAAGGGAAAGACGTTGATCGATGCCACCAATCCGATAGCGGATGCGCCGCCGATCGACGGTGTACTGTCATTCACTACTGGTCCGAACGAATCCGGGGCCGAAAAACTGCAATCCTTGATACCAGAAGCGCACGTAGTGAAGGCGTTCAACAGCGTTGGCGCCGGACAGATGATCAACCCACATTACGAACAAGGCGTTCCTACGATGTTTCTGTGCGGTAACAATGATGATGCTAAGAAAGTCGTGTCCGAGATTATCCGCCAGTTCGGGTGGGAACCTTTCGACTGCGGCACAATCGTTGGAGCGCGAGCGATAGAGCCTTTGTGCATCCTGTGGTGTCTTCCCGGGTTTCGCCAAAACCTGTGGACGCATGCGTTCAAGGTGCTGACCCGTTAGGAACGCCGGGAGCGCCGGGAGCGCCTCGCTCATTTAGCGGAGCGATTACCGAGTTCCGTAGGTTTTGGCAGCGGACCAAACTATTTTATCTGCGTAAATCTGCGTTCATCTGCGGTTGAGCTTAGTCTTTTCTTCGTGTCCATTCGCGGTTGTTCTATGTCAGTGCTGCGTACGCCAGGGTCCAGAAATCGTTGAATACGGCTGGCAGTTGCGGTGAATCCATCAGGCGTTGGGTGAAGAGGATGCCGATCATATTTTCGGCTGGGTCTACATAAGCGCTGGTACCGAGGCCGCCGGTCCAACCGAACCGGCCGGGGTTATGGAACAAGTCGTCACGCCGGATATCGACCGACATCACAAAACCCCAGCTACTAAAATTGCCGAAGAAGAGTTCAGCTCCTACGCGTTGTTCGGGGGTGAGTTGATCCGACGTCATCAGTTCAACCGCGGTGCGCGAAACAATTTGTACTTCGCGGTGCCGACCTTTGTTCAGCAACATTCGGTAAAAGACGAAATAATCGTCCAGGGTCGACACAAGACCGCCACCGGCTGATTCGGACGGCGGTGGAGATCCCCAGGTGCTGTTGGCCGGATCGTCATATACGTCGAGGGTCTTTGTTTGTTGATTGAAGAAGTAACAGCCGGGTAACCGATCAATTTTTTCCGAAGGGACATAAAACGCCGTGTCTTTCATCCCGAGCGGATCAAAGATGCGTTCGCGCATAAAGGTTCCCAGCGATTGTCCTGTCACTCTAGAAATCAAGACTCCGAGCACGTCAGAACTGACATGGTAGAGCCAGCGTTCTCCTGGCTGGGCGATCCAGGGCAGAGAGCCCAGTCGCTGGATCCATTCGTCGGCGGTAGGCGCTTGCGACGGATGTGGAGGTCCATCCCCACCGATCTGGTATTCACGAATGAGCTTCTGGATTGGATAGGTATCTGGGGGCGCCATTACACTGCCGAATCCCATACGAAACGTCAGCAAATCGCGAACGGTGATCGGGCGTTCTGCCGGGACGGTGTCATCGAGTGGCCCGGATAATGATCGCAGCACCCGGCGATGGGCGAGTTCCGGCAGCCAGGGTTCGATGGATTCGTCTAGGCGTAATTTGCATTCTTCAAGCAGAATCATCGCGGCTACAGCAGTGACGGGTTTGGCGAGTGAGGCGATGCGGAAGATGGTATCGGTTCGCATCGGCGCAGATTGGTTGAATGCCAGCGTGCCGAGAATTTCCACATGAACGTCATCATAGTGGCTGACCAGCGCAACCAAGCCGGGCATCTGTTTGCGTTCGATGTAGCCGGATAAGACGTCGTGCATGCGTTCGAGACGTGGTTTGGAAAGGGCGGTGGTGCTCATGAATGTTTTTTCGAGGTTATTAACTGGAGGCTGGGGTTCCATGGTTACGACGAATGTGAGGTCAAGTTCGGGACAATTGGGTGGGCCAAGAATGGTTATTTATCGTGCTCGTAATCGAAGGTGTCTTGGGTGATGGCACCGATGGGACCCGCCTCCGCCAAGCCTACGGCGCGGCAGGCTTTATGCGACCAGTGTGACATATGCGCATTTGTCTCATGAATCCCATCCGTGGTTTGGGGAATGGGGGTGCCACAGGTTCCGATCTAGTACACCCACGTCTGGAGTCGAAAATGTGGTCAGGACAGGCGGTTTGTTGTCCCGAAGGGACTTTAGGACTCAGCCTGGGGTTTTAACCCCAGGTAAATCCGCATCATGGATTTCGCCCTGAAGGGGCGACAGAAAATTCATGCCAAGGTTGCGCGGGTATCTGGTTGTCTACACGCCCATTCTACCGCCCCTTTGGGGCGGATTTTTTCTATCGTACCCGGGGTTAAAACCCCGGGCTCAGTCCTTTAATCCCTTCGGGATAAGTCCGATAAATCCCTTCGGGACAAAGACACTTAACACTGGTCCATGAGTCCGGCGCCACATCACGCAGCATTTTCGAGGACGAGGACGAGGACGATAGGGAACTGCGAACTGTGAACTTGAAAAGCTGTCACCTTGCCGATATGTAGGTTGGCAAGCAGGCCCCCCAACAAATCAGTCCAGAGCTGCATGGGCAAACCTTATGTCCTCGGTGACGGTTCCATCTAAGCGACGTGCTTTTGGTGCGACCATGCGGCGTGACGCGTGGTGGACCCAGCCTTTGTTTGTTTTTCTCGGGCTAGGCACTTTTCTGGTTTATTCAACCTGGGCTGCTTTTCAGGGGAACCACTATTGGTTGGATCAGAATGGAGCGAATTATCTTTCACCCTTCTATTCGCCCGAGGTCTTCGGGGTTTCGCCTCACGCGATTTTTGGGCCGAGACCGGCTTGGTGGCCTGGTTGGCTGTTGTTCTCACCGGCTTTCTTAGTGTTGTGGGCGCCAGCGGGTTTCCGGCTCACCTGTTACTATTACCGAGGCGCATACTACAAGGCGTTCTGGGCAGATCCGCCTGCTTGTGCAGTCGGGGAACCCCGCATCGGGTATCCCGGCGAAACGTCTTTCCCGCTCATCCTGCAGAATATTCATCGGTATTTTCTCTATCTCGCTCTGATGTTTATTTTGGTGTTGGCGCATGACGCCTGGAGCGGGTTTTGGTTTGCTGATCCCTCCGGTTCCGGGCATTTCGGACTGGGCGTGGGTTCGATGGTGCTCACTCTCAACGTTATCTTACTCGGCGGATACACCTTCGGTTGCCATTCGCTCCGGCATTTGGTCGGCGGTTTTCTGGATGAAGTCTCCAAACATCCGCTCCAGGCCAAGTGTTACGGTTGTGTGAGCCGTTTGAACGGGCGCCATATGCTCTGGGCTTGGATGAGCTTGTTCTGGGTCGGCTTCACTGACCTGTACGTTCGGCTCTGCTCAATGGGGATCTGGCACGACTGGAGGATCTTTTAAAACCGAACCGCGAATGGACACGAATTGACGCGAATAGAGTTTACGACGGAGACGCACACAGCACTGAGGAGAAAGCGATCCGCAGATCGAAACTCGCGCGACATGAATGAGCGAAAAAGACGGCACGGTTTCATTCGTGTCCATTCGCGGTTGGAATGATTTTCTGTGAGTAATTACGAAACGTTTGAATACGATGTGCTCGTGATCGGTGCGGGTGGCGCCGGGTTGCGTGCGGCGATTGAGGCTTCGGCGGCCGGCGTCAAAGTGGGGTTGGTTTGTAAGTCGTTGCTGGGTAAGGCGCACACGGTGATGGCGGAGGGCGGGATTGCAGCGGCGTTGGCCAATGTCGATGACCGGGACAACTGGCGGGTTCATTTCGCGGACACGATGCGCGGCGGGCAGTACGTGAACAATTGGCGAATGGCGGAGTTGCACGCCAAGGAAGCGCCGGCTCGGGTGCGTGAACTGGAAGGATGGGGAGCGGTGTTTGATCGGACTGCTGATGGAAGAATTTTGCAACGGAATTTCGGAGGGCATCGATATCCGCGGCTAGCTCATGTTGGGGACCGTACCGGTCTGGAGATGATTCGGACCCTGCAGGATCACGGGATCCATCTAGGGATCGATGTGTACATGGAGCATACCATCGTCACCTTGCTGAAAGATGGTGAGCGAGTAGCCGGCGCATTCGGCTACGATCGGGAGCGGGGCCGATTCAAAGTGTTTAAAGCAAAAGCGATTGTCGTGGCCACGGGTGGTGTCGGCCGGGCTTATAAGATCACGAGTAATTCCTGGGAATACACCGGGGACGGCCAATCATTGGCTTATCATGCCGGGGCCGAGCTAATCGACATGGAGTACGTGCAGTTTCATCCCACGGGAATGATCTGGCCGCCGAGTGTGATGGGGATTTTGGTTACCGAAGGTGTCCGGGGTGAAGGCGGCATTTTGCTGAATAAGAACGGGCAACGTTTTATGTTCGGCAGTATTCCGGAAAACTATCGTTCCCAGACCGCGGATAACCCGGAAGAAGGTTGGCGTTATACACAAGGCGATAAAAATGCCAGAAGGCCGCCTGAGCTTTTGACCCGGGATCATGTGTCGCGCTGTATCATGGACGAAGTCAAAAGCGGTCGCGGTAGCCCGCATGGTGGTGTGTTTCTGGATATTGCCTGGATCAAAGAAAAGCTCCCGAACGCAGCCGAACATATTAAGAAAAAGTTGCCGAGCATGTATCACCAGTTCAAACAGCTGGCCAATCTCGATATAACCCAGCAACCGATGGAAGTGGGACCGACTACTCATTACATCATGGGTGGAGTCCGGGTGGATGGCGAGACCCAGATGTCGAATGTACCTGGTTTATTCGCAGCCGGTGAAGTGGCAGCCGGATTGCATGGCGCTAATCGGCTTGGCGGTAATTCGCTCTCTGATCTTTTAGTGTTTGGTAAACGAGCGGGAGAATTCGCAGCTAAATTCGCCCAGGCACAGAAATCGGGTCAGATCGATGACGCTGAAGTGGAAGCGGCGGCTCGAGAAACGATCTCACCTTTTGATCGAGCGGTTGGTCAAACGAATCATGTCGAAGGGCCGTATCAGGTCCAATACGATTTGCAGGATCTGATGCAGGGCTTGGTCGGCATTGTCCGACGCGAAAACGAAATGGTACAAGCTCTCGACGGGTTAGGTAAACTTTGGGATAGGTCCCAAAAAGTGGCGGTACCTGGTCATCGCGAATACAATCCTGGCTGGCACACGGCGATCGATCTGAAGAGCCTGCTTACGGTTTCAGAAGCCATTACCCGCGCAGCTATTGAACGCAAGGAAAGCCGGGGCGGCCATTTTCGTGATGATTTTCCGGGTAAGGATGCCGCTGAAGGAAAGGTAAGCATCGTCATAAAAAAAGAGGCCGACGGCTCCATGCAAGTGCGACGGGAGCCGATCCCCGATCTGCCTCCGGAATTGAAGCAAGTGGTCGAGGAGATGAAATGAGAACCTCGCCTCCGCCAAGCCTTCCTCCGTCGTCCCTGGCTCCCGGAACTATGGCGGACAAGACGGCGCGGCAGGCTGCGAATGGAAACCGCGAATGGACGCGAATGAAAACCACGAATTAACGCGAATGAATAGCCGCAAAAGATCGCAAAGAACGCAAAACGGGTTGTTATGGGATGGTGGCTGCAGGCGTGAGAGGACGCGAAAATGAGTGCGGCGGTTTTTAGAATCTGGCGTGGGGATGCGAACGGCGGGGCGTTCGTTGATTACTCGACCGAGGTTACGGAGGGGATGGTGGTACTGGATGCGGTTCATAATATCCAGGCAACTCAGGCTACGGATTTGGCGTGCCGCTGGAACTGTAAGGCCGGGAAATGCGGATCTTGTTCAGCGGAAATCAATGGCCGGCCAAAGCTGATGTGTATGACTCGGTTGGACGAATTGCCTTTGGACGAGCCAGTCACGATCGAACCGATGAAAGCGTTTCCGTTGCTTCGAGATTTAGTGACCGATGTTTCGTGGAACTATGAAGTAAAGAAGTCGATTAAAGAGTTTACCCCGCGGCCGCCAGACGCTTCGGATGGGACTTGGCGAATGCAACAGGCAGACATTGACCGAGTGCAGGAATTCCGGAAATGCATCGAGTGTTATCTTTGCCAGGATGTTTGTCATGTGTTGCGCGATCACCAGAAACAGGATGCATTTATTGGTCCCCGTTTTCTGGTGTTTGTCGCAGCGTTAGAAATGCATCCTCTGGATACTCAGGATCGCGTGCCCGACCTAAAAAAAGCGGCTGGGATCGGATACTGCAACATCACGAAATGTTGTACTAAAGTTTGTCCGGAGAACATCACGATCACGGACAATGCGATTATTCCGCTCAAGGAGCGAGTCGTTGACGAGTTTTATGATCCCCTAGGCCGGTTGTTGAAGCGAGTTTTAGGTTTTAAGTGATAAGTTTTAGGTTTTACGTTGCTGAGGCTTTGCCCTCCTAGTTCCGCAGGCGCTGCTATCACGTGCCTTATCAGCCACAGATGTTGAGTGGAACTCACAACTTAAAACCTAAAACCTAAAACTTATAACCTAAAACCTATGACTGAGCGCAGCGAGTATGTTTGAATTAAAACGGCTTTCTTCGGAAGCCATCCCGGCGGCACTGGAGAGGGCTTTACGGTACCGGCTCTTGAATGAGCCGGCGGAAGCAGAAAGTATTTGTCACGATGTGCTGGAGATCGATCCGCAAAATCAGGAAGCGCTCGTGATGTTGCTGTTGGCCGTTACGGATCGTCTCGGTAAAGGCTATGGCGTCGGTGTGACTGAGGCCCAAGAAGTTCTAGCGCGCCTTCGAGACGATTATGAGCGCGCTTATTACGCGGGAATCATTTGCGAGCGCCGGGCCAAAGCCCAACTGCGTCAGGGTTATCCTGGCGCCGGTCATGATGCGTATGAATTTTTGCGCGAAGCCATGACTTGGTTCGAAAAAGCGGAAGCTTTGCGTCCACCGAAGAACGACGATGCGCTTCTTCATTGGAATACTTGCGCCCGGATTATCATGCGGAACCAACTCGGACCGAGGGTGGAGGAGAAGGCAGGGGTGGAGTTGGAGTGAGGTTGGGAACGTGATTAGTGAAAGGTGAAAGGTGAAAGGGCGAAACGGCGAAACGGCGAATGGGCGAGGGGTTGCGCGCGGTCTGGGCTGGGGTTTGTGCGCTGTCTTAAGCAGCGAAGGTGCGGCGGAACGTCTCGGGTTCTGCCGCGAAACGGCTCAAGACCATAGCCCAGGGCTTCTATGAAGCCGAACTTGTCAAGGCCGCGTTGCTAAAAAGTATTTTCTGAAAGTATTGCTTCGTTTGGACTGCGATCAGACGACAAGAGACCTATGACTGGCTCTTGGCTTGATCGACACGGTGCGAGGGACGAGCACCGTGATGATCAAGTACCAAAAGTCAGGGAAGCTTCTAGCGCAGC
>Ga0185299_10001201_pt1 | contig 53945 bp, 47 predicted proteins | sample PaiPotPPA55metaG_FD_128002 | JGI IMG/M metagenome (GOLD analysis project Ga0185299, IMG submission 128002) | Iron sulfur acid spring bacterial and archeal communities from Banff, Canada, to study Microbial Dark Matter (Phase II) - Paint Pots PPA... ... | reverse complement strand
CTGTGTACGCTTCGCAACCGCTGTCGCCAGCGGCCACGCAACACTCGCTACCAAGCGGACGCTACTCCTTACTTGGACCGGACTTTCACCGGCTGGATCGCACCAGCTTTGCGGCTGGCGCACTTACTCGGTCACCTCGTCGGCGAGGCCTGGAGAACGTTCCGGTGAATCCAAGCTCCCGCTCACGCCACCCCGGCGCGCAGGAGATCGTGGAAGTGGATGATGCCGACGGGCTTGCCCGCTTCGGCGACGATCAGCGCCGTGATCTTGGAGGAGTTGATGATCTCCAGGGCTTCGCTGGCGAGCTGGTCGGGACGCACCGTCTTCGGCGAGGCAGTCATGACATCCTCCACGCGCGCATCGAGGAGGTCAGGGCGCATGTGGCGGCGCAGATCGCCATCGGTGATTATGCCGGCGAGGCTTCCGTCCGCATCGGTGATACCGACGCAGCCGAAACCCTTGCTCGACATCTCGACCACCGCATCGGCCATGACGGTGCCGATGGCAACCAGCGGAATCGCCTCACCGGAATGCATCAGGTGGGCAACGAATTTCAGCATGGCGCCGAGCCGGCCGCCGGGGTGCAGCTTGCGGAAATCGAGCGCGGTGAAGCCGCGGCTTTCCAGTAGCGCGACCGCCAGCGCATCGCCGAGGGCAGCCTGCATCAGGGTGGAGGTGGTGGGGGCGAGGTTGTGCGGGCAGGCTTCCCGCGTCGTCGGCAACAGCAGCACCACGTCGGCCGCACGCGCCAGCGTGCTCTCGGCGGCGGCGGTCACCGCGATCAGGGCAATGCGAAAGCGCCGCGAGTAGTCGATCAGGTCCTTGAGCTCGGCGGTCTCTCCGGACCACGACAGCGCCATGATCACATCATTCGGGGTGATCACGCCGAGGTCGCCGTGGCTTGCCTCACCCGGGTGGACGAAGAAGGCCGGCGTGCCGGTCGAGGCAAAGGTGGCGGCAATCTTGCGCCCGACGTGCCCGGATTTGCCCATCCCGGTCACGATCAGCCGGCCTTGCGCGCTGGCGATCATCTCGACCGCGGCAACAAAGTCTCTTCCGATACTGTCCTGGATTGATGAAGCCAGGGTGGTGAGGCCGGCGGCCTCCACCTCCAGGGTTCGCAGCGCCGAAGCGATCAGCTCGCCTGCGCGTGTTACGCGTTGGACCGGCAGCGGTTTCGGCATGGTTCAGGCGCTCTCCGCGAACCAGGCTAGCACGGAATGGCCCCCTCCGGGAGGAGCCTAAATCAACCGCTCGTTAACCATATCCGTTCTAGTTTCGTTAACCAACGCACAGCGGCCGGCGGCCGCCTGTCGGTCGTCGCTCGCAATTGACGCAACGCGCATTGAGGTTACGGGCGGGCTTCGGACGCGCGCAGACCGTCGCCACGGTGCCGCCGCTCTGGCGGCCAGTGCCCGAGGCCAACCCGTTCGATCCTCTCGGCGTCCAGGTCGGGGCGTTCAACTTTCTTCCCGGCCTGGAATACTCACGCGGCTATGACACCAATCCACGCCGGCTCGGCGTCCCCCCGATCTCCGGTTCCTGGTTCAATCTCTGTGCGCCCGACTTTCTGGTGAACTCCAATTGAGCGCGTCACTCGCTTACCGCCGAGCTCCACGGGACCTACACCACCAGCACGACCACCAACGAATCGCCGCTGCTCCTGGTCTCCGCAGTGCTGACGCGGCAGGTCGGCGTTCAGCTCGATCACCCGTTCCGGCGCTGGCTGATCGGAACGCTCAAGTTTTCGCTCTCGCGCGACGTCTACGCGGGCATGATCCGCGTCGACAATCGCTACGCGGTATCGACTGCCTTCACATACATGTTCACGCGCGAGCTCGCGCTCAAAGGCGAGTACCGCCAGGAATGGGAACGCGCCAACGTCCCCGGCTCGAGCTACGTCGCCAGCATCTGGCTCCTGGGCCTGCGTCTGCAGCGGTAAGGCGTCCTGTCTTAGAGCGGGTTAGCCGCCCGCGAGCTCGGCGGATTATGCTGCGCTAATCCGCCCTACGCACAACTGCAGCCGCAGGACCTTATTTCGGCCGGGCCTTGGGCGGGCTTGGCGAGGCTGCAGGCGTGGCCGCCTTCGGTGCCGGGGTCTCCGTTGCCTTGGCGGCGCCATCCCAGTTGCAGGCCTCCGCCAGGCGGGAACGAACCTCGGAAATCCTGCCCACGTTAAATGATGCGTCGTGCGCAACGTCGTGATGATCCCACATCCGGAAGTAGACCTTGCCCCCATCCGTGAGCGAGCGAATGAATGGGATCGGCGAGGGCGCGACGGCGAGCACGCAGCTTGAATGAGTATTCCATGGGCTCTCTACGGCTTGCGCCTGATCGACGCGGTAGATGACGCGCACATCGGCCCCGCACTTGATGAAGCCCCATTTGTTGACCGCGACTTCGGTCTTGCCGTCCTTGCAGCGCATCAATAGCCAGGCCTTGCCATCGCTGGATGGAAGCTGCGCCGAGACCTGGGGGCTGTCATCGAGAGGGGATTTTTCATCGCGGACCTCCCAGCCCCCCTCGGCGCCTTGCTTGCTCCCTGCCTGTCCAGGCGTTGCGTTGGAGGAGGTATCAAGGCCGTCGTAGCATTTCAGGCGCTCGGCATCGTCCTTGACCTGACGACAAAGCTTGAGGGCTTCCTGCGCGTGGGCGGCGCCGAGAACGACACTGGCGCATGCGACGGCCAGCACGGCGCGCATGGTTTGTGTGCAGAGCATGACCGCGTCTCTAGAGTAAATTCGGTGCAAAGGCTAGGCCGTGCCCGCATAGCGCAATGAACTGTTCGGGATCCGACCGGCGTGGTCCTGAGCCTCGAGAGCCGCCCTGCGATAACGCGTCAGGGTCCTGGTGCGAACCAAAATTCAGCACTCAGAAGCGTGAGTATGAAAGCGCCCACAATCATAATGGCAGCGATCTTGCCAAGACGGTCCAGCCAAGGTCCTGAGTCACGATCCTCCATCATGTCGTGGGCGCCTTGCCGCGATGACAAGACAAGCGGAGCTATAGGTGCTGATCGCCAAATCGCTCGAGCCTGCCTTCCCTGTGATCGCTCCGACCGCGCGATCGGTCCCTGTCATGACTGCGGAAGTGGCCGCTATCGCCGTCCGTCAGACGATTGAGCACCGCAAAGCGCCGTTTCTGAGTCTCGTCGAGGCTCTTATAAAGCGGCTCTGCCGCGTCACTCAATTTCTTCAGCGCCGCTCCGATCTCGGACATTGCAGTGGCGCGTCGCCGCGTGCGCTCGACGAAATCGTCGCTCGGCGGCAGATCGCGCATCGCCATTGTGCGCTCAACCCAATGTGGATACCAGTACAGATCAGAAAGGACGATTTTGCAAATTAAAGTTCTGTTAGATTGCATGTGTGTTTACGCGGAATTAATTCGCAAATATCTGAAATACATCGGCAACGACGCAAGTTTTCGTGGCGTTACGATTTCCGCCGGCTTCGATTTCCGTCATATCTGCAATCAGAGCTGCAACGCCGCTGGTGAATATAAAATCACGCATTCAGATGGTTAACGCCCGGCGATCCTTCGTCGGGCTTTTTTTGTTTGCAACCGGCGAAAGGAAACCCCGGCCAGGGGCCGGGGCTAGGCTTAAGAGACTCTGATGAGACACCCCAGCTTAAAAGCAAGCTTGTTCCTATTACGACTTCCTTCTGCGGCTTGATCGGCTGCGCTCGAAGGAACGCAGTCGCGATTCCGCCGTGGCAGAGCCTAATTCTTGCCCCAGCCCAAATTGGCGGTGTGTCTTGCTTGCAAGAGCCTGCCACATTAGCGGAATAATTTGCTGCCAGAATCGCAGGTATGTGAGTGCGAGTTTGCGGGGCGCATAAGGAGGATCTGGGATGAGAAAGCATTTACTAGCAGGCGCAAGCCTGATTGCGCTGCTGGGCAGCTCCGCTGGCGCGGCCGATCTTGCGCGACCGGCGCCGGTTTACGCTCCACCCCCTCCGGTCGTTGCGGTGTTCACCTGGACTGGATGCTATCTCGGCGGCAACGTCGGAGGAATTTGGGCCAACACCGACTGGACTGATCCAGCGCTCGGAGATTTCGGGAGCAACACGGCAAGCGGCGCCCTGGGCGGCGTGCAAGGCGGCTGCAATTATCAGGTCGGTGCCTGGGTGTTCGGCATTCAGGGCGATTATGATTGGACCAACATCAACAGCAACGTCGCGAACGCAATCCCCACGGCGGTTGCCTTCGGACTGACGGACAACGCACAATTCAAATCCTTGGCGTCCGTCACCGGTCGGGTCGGCTATGCCTGGGCTCGTTTTCTCGGCTACGTCAAGGGCGGCGGCGCCTGGGTCCAAGGCGACTTCGGCTTTCAGGCCGCCGCATTGCCCGTGGCCCCGACAGTCAGCCTGTCGCAGTCGGGTTGGACGGTGGGCGTCGGCGGTGAATATGCCTTCTTGAACTGGCTTACCGGTTTCGTAGAGTACGACTACTACAGGTTCAACAACAACAACTCGACGGCGTTGGGCTGCACTGCGGCCGTGTGCGGCATAACAACCACCGGCGTAGGCGTCAGCACGAACGTCAATGTCCTCAAAGCCGGCCTGAACTTCAAGTTCGGGCCTCTTCTCTAGTAGATCGAGTCCATTAAACGCCGGGGAGGCGCAAAGCCGGTCTCGAAGGCCTCATCCCTGAGGACGAGCTTCAAGAGCATTTTCTGATTAAAGTTGGCGATAGGGTTGATCATTCGTTAAATTCAGCGCGTGCTGACGGGGCGGCATCCCTACCAAAAAATGATCGGAAATCGCTGATGTCGCTCACTTCGCTAGCTCCTCGATGGCGTGCAGCGTAATCTGATGCAGTCGCTCGTCCAATTGCACCGCCAGGTGCGCCTCGGCAATTTGAAAGCGCTCCACATTAGGCCCGGTCAGTTCCCCGCCCCCAAGGCTGAAGAAGAACCGTCTTTGGTTTTGATAAGTAATTGCCTTCTTCACGTTTGGCGGCAGGTTTTGCATCTGCCAGGCCGGACTCGGATCATAGGTCACGACCAGGTCGATCCTCTTGTGCAGGATGCTGTTCGCCAACCAGGTTGCCCGCGATCCTCCTCCGGAGTACCCGATCACGGCTACTCTGGTATCCTCGGTTGGCAGCGCCCAGATGCGGTTCGCTGCGGTGACCCAGTCCGCCCAGTTGTAGGTTTCTACCCAGGTATTCGGTATCCATGCGATCCGCCGCGCAAGCAGCAGCATCCCGCTTGAGTCCACATATCCATCCGCGCCGGCAAGGCCGCCGAGCAAGATGTAGACGTATGTGGTCGGGTGAACCTCATCGGCCCGGCTTGTCGCTCCGGTAAGGAGCGCTACGCACAACAGGATCACCAGCCGCATTTGAATTTAGAGCTCCGCAGCATCGTCAATGTGGACCAGCAATTCAGCACTATTGCGGCGGGAAGGACGGTAATCTGATATCTGATATCGTAAACTAAAACAAATCTCTGCCACACTCATGATCCGATTTGAAACAGTACCATACGGCACGTCTCAGGACGTGCAATTTGTTGACTTTCATGCGGCGGATTCGCGTTCGTTATATCATCGCGCGCACGAGCCGCTGGGGTTTTCGCGCTCCGGCATTAAGGGTTAAGGCAAACTGAGAAGCGGAGGATGGTTTGATGCTAGCGCTCCGGCCTATACGTCATTGACGATTGGCGGTAGCATCGGTCAGGATCGGTGGTGTGTACCCGCAACCGGCTGCGACGGTTACCAGGAATCACACGGCAATCGGGATGCTGACTATCGTCAGCTGCATTCCCTTGGCCGGTGCTCCAGCTCAAACGGCGCAGCCCGAGCATCCGCTCAACTCGGTCCGCGAGATTCGCGCAAGTCTGCGCGCGTGCTGGATCTCGCCAGAAATGCGAACAGCGCCGCAAGTTACGGTTCGACTGAGCCTCAAGCGAAACGGGGAAATTCTCGGGCAGCCGCTGATCAGTTATCAAAGTCCTGCTGCCTCGGAGGACGAGCGGGCGGCGCTACGGGCGGCAGTAGCAGCAGCCCTGGCCCGCTGCGCGCCGCTGCCGATCAGCGAGACGCTCGGTGGCATACTCGCCGGTCGTCCGATTGTGGTGAAGCTGGGAGGAAGGATGGAGGCGCCGAGGAGCGTCGGCGGCCTCGCCCGGCAGATAAGAGCACGAGCGGAAACCGTCGGAATACCCGGCATTGCGGTACCGACATCGCGGCTGGAGGCGGGGAGGATTTGAAGAAAACTCGCGCGGAACCGCGAATTCACGTAGGCGAACCCTTGTCATTCCGGCTAGAATTTGGCAGGGTCAACTAGGACAGCATTGCTGTCCCAGTTAGGGTCGCCGGTTTCTGTTCCTTGTACGGCGGATCCGAATGCGGTGATGAGCGGGGCCGCGGCAGCGCCCACATCGCCAATAGGTGCGGTCACGCGCTTTCGAAGCCGTGGGCGAGCGACCGCCGAAGGATGCAAACGGCGCGGGCTCGCGCGTGGGTGCCACGTGCGGATTGCCTGCGGCAGCAAGCGTCGCAACATCCAGAGGGACGGCTTCATCGGTGCTTTGGCGCCGCAAGATGTGAGATCGGCATGAGCGGCGTAACGCAGCGCGCGGGTTTATGCCTCCCCCGAAGGGGGAGGTCGGCGACCCCCGACTTGGTCGGGGGGAGCCGGGTGGGGCATCGGGCCCCCTCACCGGGCGTTCAAGCGCGTGTTGTTGCAGCAGACGTCGGCTGCTCCCTCACCCAACCCCCAACCCAATTCCCACCCTACCCTCCCCCGCAAGCGGGGGACGGATGGAGAGCGCCCGAAGCGCAGGGGCTCTACGATCCCGCCCTGGAGAAGGACTCCTGCGGGGTCGGCTTCATTGCCGATATCAAGGGCCGCGCATCCCACAAGCTGATCGAGGATGCGCTCGCCATCCTGTGCAATCTCGAGCACCGCGGCGCGGTGGGCGCCGACCCGCGCGCTGGCGACGGCGCCGGCATCCTGGTGCAGATCCCGCATCGGTTCTTTGCCAAGAAAGCCGATCGCCTCGGCATCAGCCTGCCGCGGCCGGGAGAATATGCCGTCGGCACGCTGTTCATGCCCCGCGATCCGGACTGGCGCCAGATCATCCGCGACATCTATGCGCAGATGATCAAGCGCGAGGGCATGACGCTGCTCGGCTGGCGCGCGCTCCCGACCGACAACTCCACGCTCGGCGAGGCGGTCAAGCCGACCGAGCCGGTGCATCTGCAAGTCTTCATCGGGCGCGGACGCAAGATCAAGAGCGAGGACGAGTTCGAGCGCCGGCTCTATGTGCTGCGCAAGTCGATCTCCAACGCGATCTACGCCCGCAAGGAGCGGCGGCTCTCCGGCTATTACCCGGTGTCGATCTCATGCCGCACCGTCGTCTACAAGGGCATGTTCCTCGCCGACCAGCTCGGCACCTACTATCCCGACCTGCACGATCCCGATTTTGCCAGCGCACTTGCGCTCGTGCACCAGCGCTTTTCCACCAACACCTTCCCCACCTGGTCGCTGGCGCATCCATATCGCATGATCGCCCACAACGGCGAGATCAACACGCTGCGGGGGAACGTCAACTGGATGGCGGCGCGCCAGGCATCGGTCTCGTCCGATCTCTTCGGCGAGGACATCAACAAGCTCTGGCCCATCTCCTACGAGGGTCAGTCCGACACCGCATGCTTCGACAACGCCCTCGAGTTCCTGGTGCAGGGCGGCTACTCGCTCGCGCACGCCATGATGATGATGATCCCGGAAGCCTGGGCGGGTAATCCGCTGATGGATGAGGAACGCCGCGCCTTCTACGAATACAACGCCGCGCTGATGGAGCCGTGGGACGGCCCCGCCGCCATCGCCTTCACCAACGGCCGTCAGATCGGCGCCACCCTCGATCGCAACGGGCTGCGCCCTGCTCGCTATTTCGTCACCCGCGACGAGCGCATCATCATGGCCTCCGAGATGGGCGTCCTGCCCATTGCGGAAAAGGACATCGTCCGGAAATGGCGGCTGCAGCCCGGCAAGATGCTCCTCGTCGACCTCGATCAGGGCCGCCTCATCCCCGACGAGGAGCTCAAGGCGACGCTTGCGAAGAGCCATCCCTATAAGGAGTGGCTCGAGCGCACCCAGATCGTGCTGGAGGATCTGCCGTCCGCGCCGGAACAGGCGCCGCTCTCAAACTTCGCGCTGCTCGATCGCCAACAGGCCTTCGGCTACACCCAGGAGGACCTGCGCATCCTGATGTCGCCCATGGCGGTGGCGGGCGAGGAAGCGGTCGGCTCCATGGGCAACGACACGCCCATCTCGGCGCTGTCGAACCGGCCGAAGCTCCTCTTCACCTATTTCAAGCAGAACTTCGCCCAGGTAACCAACCCGCCGATCGATCCGATCCGCGAAGAGCTGGTCATGAGCCTCGTGTCCATCATCGGGCCGCGGCCCAACCTGTTCGATGTCGAAGGCGCCTCCCACCTCAAGCGCCTGGAAGTGCGCCAGCCCATCCTCACCAATGCGGATCTGGAAAAGATCCGCGCGATGTCGGAAGTGGGCGGCGGCCATTTCAGGTCGCGCATCCTCGACACCACCTGGCCGGCGGAGCAGGGACCTGCCGGGCTCAAGGACGCGATCGAGACGCTGTGCGCGCGGGCCGAAGCGGCAGTGCGCGAAGGCGTCAACATCATCATCCTCTCGGATCGGCGCGCGGGGGTGGAGAACATCCCGATGCCGTCGCTGCTCGCCTGCGCAGCGGTGCATCACCATCTCATCCGCCAGGGCCTGCGCACCTCGGTCGGGCTCGTGGTCGAATCCGGCGAGCCGCGCGAAGTGCATCACTTCTGCTGCCTCGCGGGTTACGGCGCCGAGGCGATCAATCCCTATCTCGCCTTCGAGACCCTGGTGGCGATAAAGGACGATCTCCCGCAGAAGCTCGACGAGAAGGAGATCCTCAAGCGTTACATCAAGTCGATCGACAAGGGCATCCTCAAGGTGATGTCCAAGATGGGCATCTCCACCTATCAGTCCTATTGCGGCGCGCAGATCTTTGACGCGGTGGGGCTCAGGTCGGATTTCGTCGTGGAATATTTCACCGGCACGGCAACGCGCATCGAAGGCGTGGGGCTGGCCGAGATCTCCGAGGAGACGGTGCGCCGCCACCGCGATGCCTTCGGCGACGTCCCGATCTATCGCACGGCCCTCGACGTGGGCGGCGAATATCAGTTCCGCGTGCGTGGCGAGGACCATGTGTGGACCCCGCCGACCGTGACGGCGCTCCAGCATGCCGTGCGCGGCAATCTGCCCGATGAGTATCGCACCTTTGCGAAGGCGAGCAACGATCAGTCCGAACGCCTGCTCACCATCCGCGGGTTGTTCCGGCTCAAGTCGGCGGAAGAGGACGGGCGCAAGCCGCTGCCGATCGAGGAGGTCGAGCCCGCCAAGAATATCGTGCGGCGCTTCGCCACCGGCGCCATGTCCTTCGGCTCAATCTCGCGCGAGGCGCACACCACGCTCGCCATTGCCATGAACCGCATCGGCGGCAAGTCGAACACCGGCGAAGGCGGGGAGGAGACCGACCGCTTCAAGCCGCTGCCCAACGGCGATTCCATGCGCTCGGCGATCAAGCAGGTTGCCTCCGGCCGCTTCGGCGTGACGACGGAATATCTGGTCAATTCCGACATGATGCAGATCAAGATGGCGCAGGGTGCCAAGCCCGGAGAGGGCGGCCAGCTCCCCGGTCACAAGGTCGATCAGATCATCGCCAAGGTGCGCCATTCCACGCCGGGCGTGGGGCTCATCTCGCCGCCGCCGCATCACGACATCTATTCCATCGAGGATCTGGCGCAGCTCATCTTCGACCTCAAGAACGTCAACCCCGAAGGCCTGGTGTCGGTGAAGCTCGTGTCCGAAGTGGGCGTGGGCACTGTTGCTGCCGGCGTGTCGAAGGCGCGCGCGGACCACGTCACCATTGCGGGGTTCGAGGGCGGTACCGGCGCCTCGCCGCTCACCTCGATCAAGCATGCCGGCTCGCCCTGGGAGATCGGGCTCGCCGAGACGCACCAGACCCTCGTGGCGAACCGGCTGCGCGGGCGCATCGCCGTGCAGGTCGACGGCGGCATCCGAACCGGGCGCGATGTGGTCGTGGGCGCGCTTCTTGGCGCCGACGAGTTCGGCTTCTCCACCGCGCCGCTCATTGCCGCAGGCTGCATCATGATGCGCAAGTGTCATCTCAACACTTGCCCGGTGGGGGTGGCAACGCAGGATCCGGTGCTGCGCCAGCGCTTCGTCGGCAAGCCCGAGCATGTCATCAACTTTTTCTTCTTCGTCGCCGAGGAAGTGCGCGAGCTGATGGCGGCCATGGGCTTTCGCACCTTCGCCGAGATGGTTGGGCAGATGCAGATGCTCGACAAGCGGCAGGTGATCGAGCACTGGAAGGCCAAGGGCCTCGATTTCTCGAAGCTGTTCTTCAAGCCGCAGGCAGGCAAGGGCGTCGCCACCCATCATTGCGAGCCCCAGGACCACAAGATTCACACCATTCTCGACCGCAAGCTGATTGAGCAAGCGCGTCCCGCGCTCGAGCGCGGCGCGCCATTGCGCATCGTCACGTCCATCAGGAACACCGATCGCACCGCGGGCGCGATGCTCTCGGGCGAAATCGCCAAACGCTACGGCCACGGCGGGCTCCCCCACGACACCATCCACGTGAAGCTCACCGGCACCGCGGGCCAGAGCTTCGGCGCCTGGCTCGCCCGCGGCGTGACCTTCGAGCTCGAGGGCGACGCCAACGACTACGTCGGCAAGGGCTTGTCCGGCGGGCGCATCATCGTGCGGCCGACGGCGGACGCGGGCATCGTGCCGGAGGAGTCGATCATCGTCGGCAACACCGTGCTCTACGGCGCCATCGAAGGGGAGTGCTACTTCCGCGGCGTGGCCGGCGAGCGCTTCGCCGTGCGCAACTCCGGCGCGTTTGCGGTGATCGAGGGCGCCGGCGATCATTGCTGCGAGTACATGACCGGCGGAATCGTGATCGTGCTCGGTCGCACCGGGCGGAATTTTGCCGCGGGCATGTCGGGCGGCGTCGCGTATGTCCTCGACGAGGACGGCACGTTTGCGACCCGCTGCAATCTTGCCATGGTGGAGCTCGAGCCGGTGCTGGCGGAGGAGGAGGTGAGCGAGCGCATCTATCATCACGTCCATGATCTCGAGTCCCACGGGCGGGTCGAGATCCTCGACGACATGACGCGTTTCGACGCCGAGCGGCTGCATTATTTCATCTCGCGCCACGCCCACTTCGCCCGCTCGACTCGCGCCGCGCAGATCCTCGAGCGGTGGGAGACCTATTGCCCGAAATTTCGCAAGGTCATGCCGCTCGAATATCGGCGTGCGCTCGCCGAGATGGAGAAGGCGCGCATGATGCAGGCCGCCGAATAACTACGAGCGCGTGCCGTGAAATATACTGAGGACACGCAGCAGACTCGGTCCGCGGGCGCCGTACGTTTTGTGCGTCAGCACCAACAGAACGTGTTCTGATGGGCAAGATCACCGGCTTTCTCGAGTACGAGCGCTCGGACCGCCGCTATGAACCGGTCGAGAGCCGCATCAAGCATTGGCACGAGTTCGTGCTGCCCCTTCCCGAGAGCGAGACGCGCACGCAGGCTGCGCGCTGCATGGATTGCGGCATCCCCTACTGTCACACTGGCTGTCCGGTAAACAATCAGATCCCGGACTGGAACGATCTCGTCTATCGCGGCGACTGGGAGGAAGCGGCGCGCAATCTCCACAGCACCAACAATTTCCCGGAAGTGACCGGCCGCGTCTGCCCCGCGCCGTGCGAGGCATCCTGCACGCTCAATCTCGACGACAACCCGGTAACCATCAAGACGATCGAATGCGCCATCTCCGATCGCGCCTACAAGGAAGGATGGATCCGGCCCGAGCCTCCCGCGGTGCACACGGGCAAGAAGGTCGCGATCGTCGGCTCGGGGCCGGCGGGGCTTGCCTGCGCGCAACAGCTCGCGCGCGTCGGACACGAGGTGCACGTGTTCGAGAAGTACGCCAAGGGCGGCGGACTCCTTCGCTACGGCATTCCCGATTTCAAGATGGAGAAGCATTACATCGACCTGCGCATCGAGCAGATGCAGGCCGAAGGCGTGATCTTCCACTACGGTGCCCATGTCGGGGTGAACGTACCCGCCGAGCGTCTGCTCGACGAGCATGATGCGCTGGTGCTTGCAGGCGGCGCGGAGAAGGGACGCGACCTGCCTATTCCCGGGCGCGAGCTCAAGGGCATCCATTTCGCCATGGACTTTCTGCCGCAGCAGAACCGGCGCGTGAGCGGCGAGCCGCAAGCGGACGAGGAGCCGATCCTCGCCGGGGGCAAGCACGTGATCGTCATCGGCGGGGGCGATACCGGCTCCGACTGCATCGGCACCGCCTTCCGCCAGGGGGCGCTCTCGGTGACCAATTTCGAGATCATGCCGCAGCCGCCGGAGCGGGAGAACAAGCTCCTCACCTGGCCGGAGTGGCCGCTCAAGCTGCGCACCTCGTCGAGCCACGAGGAAGGCGTGGAGCGCGACTTCGCGGTGATGACCACGAAGCTTTCAGGCGAGGGCGGCCGCGTGCGGACGCTGCATTGCGTGCGGGTGGATGGAAAGATCAACCCCATCCCGAGGACGGAGTTTGACATCGCCGCCGACCTCGTGCTCCTCGCCATGGGCTTCGTGCACCCCGTGCACGAGGGCATGATCGCCTCGCTCGGCCTCGACCTCGATCCCCGCGGCAACGTGAAAGCAGACGTGCTTGGGTATCAGAGCTCCAGGCCCAAGGTCTTCGCCGCGGGCGACATGCGGCGCGGCCAGTCGCTGGTCGTCTGGGCCATTCGGGAGGGCCGCCAATGCGCCCACGCGGTCGACACCTTCCTTATGGGCTCGAGCACCCTGCCGCGATAGAGCATGTCCGGCAAAAGCGGCAACCGGTTTTGTGAAAAGGACGTCGAGGGAAACTCATCCTGCGCTAGGGCTTCGTAACAACCAATATGTATCCTGCAGACAGTTGGTCTGACGCAGGGATTTCTTTTCAGCGGAAAAACGGCAGGAAGAACGGCAGCCGGAACGGCTGGGGCGCGACCGAGCGGGACGGGCGCTGCTGCATCGGCAAATGGTTGGCCTGCGTCCCCTGCCCCTGCGCGCCCGCGTCGCTCGCCACCTTGTCCGTGGCCGCAGCCGCCGGAGGAGACGGCGGCGTGGGCGGCAGGTTGGTGTCGATGTTGACCCCCCTCGAGCGCGGCCAGCTGAAATCATCCGCGCGGCCGGTCGGAGCGGGGATCGGCTCGCCCTTGGTCAAAACGCGGCTGGCCGACGCATCGGTCGCCGGAGCGGACGGGTTGTGCCGCCCGCCGCCGAGAAGCTGGTCCGATCCGGCGTTGAGCGCGGTAAGCGGCAGCACCGGTCCGACCGCCGGTCGCTGCGACGGCGCGCCGGGCTTGGCCGCAGCCGGCGCCTGCACGCTCTGGTCGGTGGGCAGCGGCAGAGCGAGCGGCGCCGCGTGGTTGACCATCTGCCGGTCGATTTCACGCTCGACGTAGTGGGCGAGCTTGCGTGCGCCGAACTTGGTGAAATACACGCCGTCGCCCGAGCGCAGCCGCCGGATCTGGCCTTCGTAATCTGGCCCCTGCGGGGAGAAGTGCCCGCTCTCGTCCACGAAGCCGTCCCAGATATCGACATAGGTGATGCCGGCCTTGTCGGCGCGGCTGCGGTAGATTTCATTGAGGTATTGCGAATCGGCGCTCGCCTTGGTGCCGCGCTGCGAGGGCAATCCTACCCAGAACACCGGAACGCCCGCGCTCTTGAGCGCGGAGATGGTCGCGTCCACCCGCTTGATGTACGCAATTTCCCATTTTTCCGTGTGGAATTCCCACGGACCGTACGACGCCTGCCGGGCCTGCTCGGGGCTCACATTGGCGGGGGCCTGCTGGGGCGGCTGCTCCGGCGGTTGCTGCTCCGGGTCAACGGGAGCGGGAGGCGTCGCGGGCGGGGACGTTTGCGGCGGCGCGGCGGCAGCACCGGGCTTGCTGCCAGCGGACGTCCGCACGACCGGGGGGGCTTTCTCGCGGATGAGCTGGCGGTCGTTATTGCCGATCATCATCACGATGTATTTCGGCTTCTCCGCCGCGATGACCTCGCGCGCAGCCTGCGCCCAGTCGGTGTCCCGGCGCGGATCGTAGCGAATGAGCCCGGAATCGGTGCGGTGCTTGCGCACAATGGCGATCTCAGGCTTCTCCGAGAATGCGTCCTCGAGGCCGTAGGCCAGCCAATCCGCGTTGGCATCTCCCATGATCACGATGGGGATCGTCGCCTCGGGCTTCTTCTGTGCCGGTCCGGGCGCGCGGGAGGAATCCCCAGACCCCTCGCCGCCACTGCGATCCCAGCCTCCGCCGCCCCGGTCGCGAAAACCCCCGAAGAAATCCCGGAACGGGTCCGAGCGGTAACGGGGGCGGCCCCAATCGAAGAATTGGGCCTGCGCCGGCGCCACCAGCATCAGCGTCAAGCCAATGCCTGCCAGCGCAGCCAAGCCTCTGTAATTACACCAAAATCTCATTAGCGCTGCCGATTGGATCTGCCGCCAAGCTTGCCAGCCGCAAACGGCCAGCATCCCTATGAAAATGTCAAGTTGAAGATGCTTTCCTGGTTGACTAGGCCTGCGCCTGCGGCCTGCGGGCCACACTTCTTATACGTCGTGATTGTGCCGCTGTAGGGGCGGGAGAAACCCCGTAGAAACTTCGTAGGGCGGATTAGCGTAAGCGTAATCCGCCGAACGGCGGGTTACGCGGCCATTCTCGTCGGGACGATCTTGGCCGCTAACCCGCCCTACAGTCAACGGTTCCATCCCAATTGCAGGAACGTTAAATCTGCCAAGGTTGATCACGTTCATTGTCGGCAGCGATCCGGCAATATGCTATTACATCGAACCGCATCGTGTTTGTTGGCAACAAAACCCGGCACGGCCGATATAGCCCAACGCCGCAGGTTGTGACCTGCCTTCCAAGGGGATCATGCAAGCCATCCGAAAAGCCGTGTTCCCGGTCGCGGGCCTGGGGACGAGATTCTTGCCTGCAACCAAGGCCATGCCGAAGGAGATGCTGCCGGTCGTCGACCGGCCGCTCATTCAACACGTCGTCGACGAGGCCAGAGAAGCGGGCATCGAGCACTTCATCTTCGTCACCGGCCGCAACAAGGGCGTCATCGAGGACCATTTCGACCGCCAGTTCGAGCTGGAGCACACGCTTACCGAACGCCAGCGTCGCGCCGATCTCGATCTCCTGGCGCGGGATCTGCCGGGGCCGGGCACCGCGAGCTTCACCCGACAGCAGCTGCCTCTCGGTTTAGGGCATGCGGTGTGGTGCGCGCGCGAGCTCGTCGGCCATGAGCCCTTCGCGCTCCTCCTCCCGGATGTGCTGGTGCAGCACAATCCGGGCTGTCTCGCACAGATGATCGCCGCGGCAAGCGAGGTCGAGCGCGCCAATATCATCGCGGTCGAGCAGGTGCCGCCGGAGCGCATCCACATGTACGGCGTGGTCGGCATCGGTGAACGCCGGGGCGATCTTTTTGCTCTCACCAGGATGGTAGAGAAGCCCTCGCGCGATAGCGCGCCTTCGAACCTCATCATCACCGGCCGCTACATCCTGCAGCCGGAAATCTTCGACTTTCTCGCCGCGGAAAGGCGCGGGGCCGGCAACGAGATCCAGCTCACCGATGCGATGATCGAGCTTGCCAGGACGCAAGCGTTTTACGGGCTCGAGTTCGAGGGCCGCAGCTTCGATTGCGGCTCGAAAGTGGGTTTCCTTGCCGCCAACGTCGCCTACGCGCTCGAGCGCGACGATATCGCGCCCTCCCTGCGCGCGGAGCTCACCCGCCTCCTTGCGGACGGGGGATGAGGCTCTTGGCCCTCCTCCCTGTTAAGCTGCGAGCCGCGCCCGATCATGCGGCTGCCCCAGATCGACCGGCGTTCCCTTGGGAATGATCCCGGTTGGGTTCAGTTTGGCGATCGAATAGTAATTGATCACGTAGTAGCGCGGTTTCACGGTGGCTGCGACGCCCGGAATCCGGTAGAGCTCGCGCATGTAGTTCGACAGGCTGGGGTAGTCGGCGATTCGCTGCTTGTTGCACTTGAACAGCGAAAAATAGGCGACGTCGAAGCGGACCAGGGTCGGAAACAGCCGCCAGTCGGCCTCGGTAAGCTGGTGGCCGACGAGGTAGCGGCGGCGCGCCAGCCCCTCCTCCAGCTCGTCGAGCGTCGCAAACAGGCCGTCATAGGCCTCCTCATAGGCGGCCTGCGACCTGGCAAAACCGCAGCGATACACGCCGTTGTTGACGTTGTGATAGATGCGCGCGTTGAGCGCGTCGATCTCCGCGCGCAGCGGTACCGGATAGTAGTCGGCGGTGTCGCCCGTGATCGCATTGAACTCCGAGTTCAACATGCGAATGATTTCCGACGACTCGTTGTTGACGATCCGCTTGGTCTTCTTGTCCCACAGTGTCGGCACCGTGACCTTGCCGGTGTATCGCTTGTCGGTCGCCGTATACGCCTCGTGCAGGTAATGGAAACCGTTCACCGTGTCAGGGGAGCAGTCCGGAAATCCGGGATCGTTGTCGAACGTCCAGCCGTTCTTCTTCAGGCCCGGAATGGCGTAAGCGACCGAGATCAGGCCGTCGAGCTTCTTGAGCGCGCGATAGATCAGGGTGCGATGCGCCCACGGGCAGCCGTGCGCGACATAGAGATGGTAGCGATCGGGCTCGGCTTTGAACCCGGAGGAACCCTCGGCCGTGATGCGGTCGCGAAATCGGCTGTCGGCACGGCGAAACTCTCCGCTGCTGCCGGTCTCCTGAGGAAGCTCCTCGTCGCGCCAAATCCCCTCGATCACTACACCCATGACTCACCCTCGCTTCTCTCGAAACAACGAGAACAGACTACCACGGGCGGCCCAGACGGGACACACGCTCGATCTCGCTGGCGAGGCCTCAAGCAGGTCGGACGTTGGAAGGAATAAAAGCCCCCTACACCGCTCCTATCGGGGTTGCTTGGGCGCAAGAAATTGCGAGTTGATCCAACCCTTCAAGCGGCTGTTCTCCACCTGGACCCAGTCCCCTTCCCGCTTGGTAACCTTGAAGCGCGCGCCTTTGGCGGCGGTCCCAAGAACAATCCCATTTGCCGCCGGTGTAGACCTGATGTTGACGCCCGGACGCTGCAAAAAAACGATCTCCCGGTTCTGCGACGCCGGGACAGTTTGGCGCGTCGCGGTATTTGCGGGAGGCGAAGTCGCAACAACTTGCGGAGGGGCCTCGACCGTGACGGAAGGGGGAAGATCAGGCCAGGCTACCGCAACCGGTGCAGCAGGGGGCGATTCAGGGCTCCGCGGAGCTGCCTGGACCGGAGCGACGGGTGAGGATTGCACCGCTGGAGCGGTTTGCGCAGTTTGCGTCGATGGTTTCTCGCCCGGGGAAGCCCAAAAAGAGTACGCAAGCGTACCTGCTCCTGATGCCGCCACGATTGCTATGCCAGCGATCAGCTTTCGCCGGAGTGCGAGGCTTGTTTGGGCTTCGGGAAAATCAGCTTGCTCAGGACGCTGGAAATAATGCTCCTCGCCTGTTGCGAGGCCAGCCTCTTCGCGCAGAAGAATATCTGCAGCAGCAGGCGTTGCAGTTGGGGCAAGCGGCGGCGCCCAAAATTCGGCCGACTGTTCCGGGTTGATCTCAGCAAACCGGTCCCCATCGAACCGTTGCTCAGCAAACTGTGCGGTTGCCATGCTTCCTCCAATCGCGATCAGCGATCTCGAACCTCCTCCCGCAGAGAAGGACGATGCCAGGCCCGCAAGAGCGAGTAATCAAGCTTGAACTATTGACCGAAAGGATGGCTATACAAAGACAGCCAAGCGGATGGAGACGATTTATCGTCTTTGCGCTGTTTCCATGATGTTGCCCCCACCAATCGAAAACTGATCATTCCACACTTTCCTAAAGAGTTGTTAACCCAACTCGAAATATTGTTCTGGTCTGGGACGAGACAAACAACATTCAATTACGGAGGACCTCATGAACGCGAACGCTGTAACGCCTTCTGCGCCAGCTGCTGAAACTTCTCTAGTGTCCGATCAAGACACGGAAATCACCAGGCCCGCGGAGCCAGACGTCCCTAAGCCGCCCCTTCAGCTCCAGGCCGATGCCGAACGCATCAAGGCTGCCGTTGCGCGGCTGACTTCAAATTCGATCGAGGGCCTCGAAGGACTCATGTCCGAGCTCCAGCAGCTTCAGGAGTTCTTGAAGTGCGAGGTCGAGCGCGTTCAGGCTGAAATCGAAAGCGCCTTGGCCGGAATTCACATCATCGTCGAGACGATTGCACCCTGGAAGGCGCTCTCGATGCCGGCTGCGGCGCATCCACCAACCGTTCGCGCCATTCGCGGCGGGCCGGCGGCCAACGTTGAATCCGCGCCATCGCGTCGCTGAGCGCAGCGATACCATAGCTGCGCGGCCCCGGCCCACGCGGTCGGGCGGTGGCTGGTGGGCACGGCGCGCGAGACGATGTCTGACTCGAGTTTTCCGAGCCGCGCGCCTTAGTCCACCCTACGGGTCTATTGGAGCGAACCCGCTGTTGATCAATTCGCGAATGATTCCAGCACGCGGTCGCGCAAGAGGATGGGATCTCGCTCGCCGCGCAGTGCGAGCTCAATGGTACGCTCGGCTACGAGCGAAACTGCAGGATCGGCGCGGTTGACCAAGCGCAACGAACGCAGCGCGCCTTCGAACGCGGTGGAGAGAAGAGCAATATCATCGGCTGCGAACGCGTGAGTGTGCGAGAGATGCTGGCGAATCGGCATGTCTGGCTGCTCTCGCAGAGTAGAGCTTTTCATCAGGCATCGAGCCCCAGGGCGCTTTCGGTCATGGCCATGTTGGAGCCGACGTTCCCACCTGTCGAGTATACTTACGTACAGGTCGCATAATCCTCTTCGCATCGAAGTCGGACAGCAATTCGGGCAAAGCCGCCGCAACTTCGGGCAAGCGGCAGGTCGATCACACCCATACTTGCTTCTATGCCAGTACCGAACGCCTGGCGATGGAGCTTGTAAACCATGCAAACAAGAAAAATGAGATACGTTTTCAGCGCCGGCTTGCTCGCCATGCTCGCGATTGCCGCTGGATCCCGTTGGGACGCACCTGTCCGAGCAGCTGCCGAAAAACAGGTGCGGGTGGCCCAGTACTGCATCCCGCAAGGGGACGATCCCATTCCGCAAAGACTGTACTGCCGCGACGAGGGCTGATCGGACTCAGCCGACGTTCAAACCCGAACGTCCTTGCGCCGTGGTCCTACAGTACCTCCCAAACTCGCCTGTACCGTCGTGCGCGCCGGCCGGCGCAACGGCCCCGCGAGAACAAGCTTGTGGATGCATTGATGGTTTCCACTAAATCAGCGGCGGAACCTGAGCGGAAAGAGACGGGGATGTTTCTGACCTCAAGGCGGGGTATCGCACCGTGTCACCGCGGCGCCCAAGGCGCCGCCTCTCAAAGGGGCCCCGAACGCAGTGGCCGGACCCAGCGCCAGCCCGGCCCTAGGGACACCGGTAGCGGTCGTCTGGCATGGAGTCGTGCTCGACGAAACCGGCGCCGATGAATTGGAGGGAGGCATCGCAACGAGCGGGGTCAGATTCGTAAGAGGCGCCGATGGATTTGGGGTCGGAGAACCGAGTGGGGGGCTCAGGCCTCCGACTGCAATTTCGCTCGAGCCCAACGGAATGCCAACGGGACCGACCGATGGCGCCGACCCCATTTCGGTACCGGACGAGGCCACGGGTGCAGGACCCGCCGACGAGCCGCCGCCAGCGGCACAAGTTCCTGAGGCGGTTCCGCCCATACCGCCGCCGTCAAAGAGCGCGGTTGCGGCGCCAGACGCCCCCGCCGAAGAAGCGCCGCATGTCGCGCCGGCGCTCGTTGCAGGAACCATGGGCGACGTAGCGGATATGAACGGGCTCACGCCTGGCGATGCGAGCTCGGTAGAGCCCATGGGAATTCTGGTTGGCCCGACCGGCGAGCCTGGACCCATGCCAAGCGGAGACGTCAGGCCAAGCGGCGGGCCGGGAGAGATGCTCGTCCCGCCAATCTGTGCAGATGCAAAGCCACAGTCCAAGAGAACCGCCAGAACAGCCAGCGCCAAGCGTGCGATCATAGGGCGAGCCTCCTTTTGCATCAGGTGATCGAACGCTGCGTGGCTCTATACGGGCGCAGCACAGCTTCCCTTCTGTTCCAGTGACGATCGAATGGCGAGATCAAGCCTAACCAACCGCACCAGCGATGAACCGCATCCCGGTCCAGCATGATCTCTCGAAGATATGCTTGTTTGCACCTGCGCTTGCAGAACTTGCTGCCCCACCAGCGGTGCGTCACCATCCCGAATGGCCCGCCGCAATGAGCGCAGACTTGACGCCGCACGGCGCCGCTCACGGCGTGTTTCGCATCCCGGTTCATTGTCATGATGCCCTCGCTCGTTGCATGAGGACCGAGACCGCGACCTCGCAGTGACCGAGGTAGCACTTGTGATCGCAGTAAGAGAGACGTGAGGTAAGCTCTCGCAGGTAGCTTTCGCCGATTGGCTCGCAGCACAGCGCGCAGAAGGACTGTGGCGTTGGAGACCTACCGTTGACCAGAACGAATTTCATATGTGGCCTCCATTGAAAACTTCGTTGCCGATAAGCTCCGCTTTCCAGGCTTAGATCGCAGTTTATAGATCGGATGGCTTCGACACCGCGACAACTATGCTGAGGTAGGAGTTGCTCGAACTTAGAATGGAGCGGACTAGGCGATCGGGATCAAACCAGTAGTACTTTGGTTTATAGGATCGCGAACGAGAACGGGCTGGCGACTAAAGCCCAAAAATGTTCGAAGCCGCCCAAAAGAAATACCGACGCCGTTCAATGGGCGTTGGTATTTGGTTTTTCGATATTGCTGCAATTATTGGAGTATTGCGATTTTTTTGCCGGTCTTCAGGACCCGCTCAGACTCCGCCGGGTGGTACGTAGCAATAGATCTGTCCCCCAGCCCCGATGAAAATGATCCCATGCCCGGTCGGGTTGCCCTGATCCCATTTGATCTTGTTGTTCGGGATGACAATTCTCTCTCCCGGCTCCCGGTGCGGGCGCCGCAGCGGCCAATCCTCGCGCTCGTCGGTGATGATGGCCACATAGCGATCCTCATCCACCCCGAAACTGTCTGCCCAATATGCGTCGGCCTCGCCGCAGCACGACATCATCGGACTGTCCGGCTGCATCAGGCTTCGAAACCATTTGCTCACCTCCGGCGCCTGGTTGCCCCATTGTCCTAGGTCCCGCGCCGCCGCGGGGAATGCCAGAAGCATGAACGCAAGAAAGATGCCGAGCATGTGTGCCTCTTCCAGCTGCGAACCGGGCTGCTGCCCTGCTATTGAGCCTGTCTGCGAACGGAAATGGTCATCGCCCTCGGATTTAGCTTGCGCAGAATTGCTGCAAATGGACCGGTTTTGATTTTTTCTGATCCAGTAGGACGGGTAGCCAACAGTCGGACTGCGCATGCGTCCCAGGTTTTGGTCGGTTACGCCGGACAAGTCGGCCAGCGATGGGCCGACTTGTCCGGCTAACCCACCCTGCTCAATCTCAATCGCAACCAAAGTATGGGGGATGCAAAACGTGAGTATGTGTCGTGGAAACTACTGAGTGACATGGATGGACCTCCGTACGATTGAGGAATTCGTGGTTGAGTGACTAAATGGCGCTGGAAGGCGAGGCTTCGCGCTCTGGCGTGAAGCCGCGCTCGCAGAAACGGAGGTCCATGATGCAAGGCGCAACTCTGATTTCCGCGGGAACGAACCGGTATCTGGAACAAGTCCTTCGCTTTCCGATGCTGGAAGCCGAGGAAGAATGCGCCCTGGCGAAGCGCTGGCGCGAGCACGGCGACGCCAATGCCGCGCACAAGCTCGTCACCAGCCATTTGCGCCTGGTCGCAAAGATCGCCATGGGTTATCGCGGCTACGGCCTGCCGATGACCGAGGTGATCTCCGAGGGCAATATCGGGCTGATGCATGCGGCCAGGCGCTTCGATCCGGAGAAGGGCTTTCGGTTCGCCACTTATGCCATCTGGTGGATCAAGGCGGCGATCCAGGAATTTGTCCTGCGCTCGTGGTCGCTCGTGAAGATGGGCACCACCGTGAACCAGAAGAAGCTGTTCTTCAACCTGCGCAAAGCGAAAAGCCGCATCTCGGCGCTGGAGGAAGGCGACCTGCGTCCCGATCAGGTCAAGCTGATCGCGACCCGCCTCGGCGTCGCCGAGCAGGACGTGGTGGAGATGAACCGGAGACTCGGCGGCGACGTCTCGCTCAATACGCAGACCCGCGAAGACCGGGATTCCGGCGAGTGGCAGGACTGGCTGGTGGACGAGCGCTCCGATCAGGAAACGCATCTCGCAGAGAGCGAGGAATCCGACAACCGCAGGAAGGCGTTGGGCGAGGCGCTCACCGTTCTAAACGACCGGGAGCGGCACATTTTCGAGGCACGCCGTCTCGCCGACGAGCCGCCCACGCTCGAGCAACTGGCAGTCCGGTTTTGCATCTCGCGCGAACGTGTGCGCCAGATTGAAACGCGTGCGTTCCAGAAGGTGCAGAGAGCCGTGCAAAGCGCGATCGGCAACCCGCGGTCTTCCTTCGCGCTTCATTAGGCATGCGCGCTGGGCCGCATCTGCGCAATCGAGGAAGGATCATGACGCTCGAGCCAGCAGTACGAGAGCCGCTGATCGAAGCGATCCCCAAGTTGCGCGCTTTTGCCATCTCGCTTTGCCGCAACACAGAGGAGGCAGAGGACCTCGTTCAGGGTGCGCTCTTGCTCGCCTGCAGAAAAGACGCAAGCTTAGGACGCGCTGCCGCTGTCTCGCTCGCGATCCAGGGCAGAGCGGACATGACCAATCAGATCGTCTTCGCTGAACGGCTTTATCAGGTAACCAATGACTCCTGCCCCGAGCGCACGCGCCCGAACGCCGTCGTTCGGATAGGCCGTGATCAGGATCGTCGGGATGCTCTTGGGTAGGGCCGAGACATGGCGGTGCAGATCGAGTCCGCTCATCCCGGGCATGTTGATGTCGGTGACCAGGCAAGCGGTCTGACCGAGATGGGGGGAGCGCAAGAAGTCCTCCCCGGACGCAAATGCCTCAGCCGCAAACCCCATCGACCGCATGAGAGCTTTGGTAGCCTCGCGGACCGACTCGTCGTCGTCGACGATCGCAATAAGACGCTGTTTCTCTCTCACTGCCAGCTCCGCGATTCCGCACCTGTTTGCTGGGGCGCCCCAGTGTCGTCGCGCGCTGGCACGGACCAGTGCGCCTAGTGTAACGGGAATTGACGCCTGTTGCGACTATACCAAGGTGTAGGGAGCAGCGTCCGCGCTGCGGAGCAATATTCATGTCGCCACCGCGTCCAGGCGCTCGATCGGAAGCTCGATCTCGAAAACGGCGCCACGCGGCTCGTTGGCCGGGCCGATAACCGCCCCCCGTTACGGTGGGAGCTGTATCCGTGTGACGGAAAGCGCGCTATGCTCGGACCCTGGCCTACTCGGCCTGGGGAGACACGTGTCTGATCAAACCCTGGGGAGACACGCGTCTGACCAAAGCCTGGGAAGACGCGTGCCTGGTCAAATAAAGAACGACGATCAGCCGTCGACGGTCATCGTCATCGATGACGATCCAGCCGTCCGGGCCTCGCTCGGAAGCCTGCTTCGATCTGTGGGTTTTCAGGTCAGACTGCTTGAGTCGGTGGGCGAATTTCTCGAGTCGCCTCCTCCCGACGGACCCGCCTGCCTGGTTCTCGACGTCCGATTGCCGGGGCAAAGCGGCCTTGATTTCCAACGCGAGCGTGCGACGGAGAACAGCCAGCTTCCGATCATCTTCATCACCGGGCACGGCGACATTCCAATGTCAGTGCAGGCGATGAAGGGCGGCGCGGTCGAGTTCTTGACCAAGCCTTTCCGAGATCAGGACCTGCTTGACGCGGTTCAGGTGGGACTCGCGCGGAACCGCGCATGGCTCGAGAATGAAAAAACCCTGGCAGAGCTGCGCGCGCGTTTCGAGGCTCTGACCCCGCGCGAGCGCGAGGTCATGGCTTTGGTCGTGACCGGCCGCCTCAACAAGCAGATCGCCGCAGACCTGGGCGTCAGCGAAATCACGGTGAAGGTCCACCGCGGTCAAGTGATGAGGAAGATGCGCGCTGCGTCATTGCCCGACCTGGCGCGAATGGCCGACAGGCTGCAGCTGACTTCGGAAAAAGGCGGAAGCAGGTAGGGCGGGCTCAGCTTCGCGCGACCGCCCCCGGCGCCAGCTAAACCGCATTTAGCCGCGGCAAGCATCCACGTCTCTGGCGCGGCTGTAAATCGGGCGGCTGCACCGATCGTCATGCTTGCTCCATGGAGGGGTCATTGTATATTGATCCGAGGCAAACCTCCCAACGCGTAGCAATGGGCGAGATGGCGATTCGCGTAGGCTTGCTGCAAATGAATTGTACCGGGTCGCGCGAGCAGAATCTGGCGCGTGCCCAGAAAATGATCCGTGAGGCAGCGAATAAAAAAGCGCAGATTATCCTGCTACCCGAGGTTTTCCACGAGCTTTTCTTCATCACCGATCTCAACAGCCGCTATTTCGAAACCGCGGAGCCCATACCCGGTCCGATCACGCATAAGATGCAGGAGCTCGCCCGGGAGCTTGCAGTCGTCATAGTAGCTCCGATCTACGAGCGCGTAGACCGAAGCGTCTATTACAACTCCGCCGCGGTTATCGATGCCGATGGCGAGTTGCTCGGGGTTTATCGCAAGAATCACATCCCGCTGAACACGATCTTCTTTGAGAAGCTGTACTTCAAGCCGGGGAATCTCGGCTATCCTGTTTTCAAGACACGCTATGGAAAGATCGGAATTTTGATCTGCCACGATCGGCACTATCCGGAAGGAGCTCGCGCACTTGCTCTCAATGGCGCCGAAATTGTGCTCATCCCAAGCGCCACCCCCGATAAGAGCCTTTCGCGCAAGGTCTGGGAGAAGGAGCTGTGTGCGCACGCCATCTTCAACGAGTACTTTGTCGCTGGACTGAATCGCACCGGCAAAGAGGGCGATTACGTTTATTACGGACGAAGCGTCGCATTCGATCCCGCCGGAGAGATGCTCGCCCAGGCGGGCCCCGACGAGGAAGTCCTCATCATCGACTGCGATCTCGACCTCATCACCCAGCGCCGGCGCGCCTGGCAATTCTACCGGGACAGGCGTCCCGATACCTACGGCATACTCACCGCGCTGGTGCCCTAGGTTCTGACGAACGAGGAAAAGCAGTGCGGCCGAGCGGGAGAAAATAATGCGCAATCTGGCAATCGCTGTGATTTTGCTCAATTGGCTCGCCCCCGCCGGTACGGCGCAAGCGGCCGAGAAGGTGCGATTCGCATACACAGTCCAGGTCCATCAGGCCCACATGATGGTGCTTCCGGAATACGCCAAAAAATACAATGTCGAGATCGAGCCCGTGCCCATGCGGCGATATGCCGATCAGCAGCTGGCGCTGATGACAAACCAGGTCGATGTTGCGGTCATCGGATACGTCAATGTCGGCCTGATGGAGGAAAAGAGCTTCCGTGACTATCGCGTTATCGCCGGCGTTTCCACCGGCGGGCAGAGCCTGACCTTGGCCAAGGACGTCAAAGCAACGCAATGGAAGGACCTGGAAGGCCGCAAGCTCGGGACAGCCCCGAACAGCTACGCCGAGCTTTTGTTCAAGACCAGCGCGACGTTGGCCGGCGCTGACGTCGGGAAAATTCAAACCGTCAGCTTTGCCGCCGGCGGTCCGCCGCTGCTCGCGGCTCTCAAGGACCATCAGATTGACGGGTTCGTATCCTGGGAGCCCAACAATGCCGATGCCGCGATTGCCGGCGACGGCTACTACAGCTCGCTCGATATCGGCGCCAATCCGACCCACCACGTCAACGCTCTCATGGCGGTCAATTCGGCCTTTCTTGCGTCTCACAGGCCGGTCGTGCTGAACCTTGTGCGCGCTGCGATCGATGCGACGAACGCGCTCGATGCCGACCCGGACAAATATGTCGAAGTCGCGATGAAGGGCACCGGATCCACGCTCGCCGTCATCAAGGAATCCATTCCGCGCGGCAAGCTCGAGTACAAGCTCTATGACAAAGAGGCCAAGGCGCTGCTGCGAATGGTTTTCGACGCCAGGCTCACCAAAAACGACACATCCGGAGCAGTCGATAGACAATTCGATTACTCCCTGCTCACCGGGGCGACTGGCAAGCCGAAGAACCAGGTTGGCGGCGAGTAGTCGCAAGACTCGCCTCGTCCTGAGGAGGGCGCGCGCGTGCAACTGACCCATCTGAGAGCACACCTGGCCTGCTCGCGCCCGTCTCGAAGGACGAGGCAATCCTCGGCCAGCTTTATGCTTCGAGACGTGTCGCCACGCGTGAGTGGCGCTGCGACGCTCCTCAGCATGACGCCTAAGGGTCCGGAGTGACCGCGATACCGGCCGCTGCCGGCGCAGCGAGCTTGAATGTCGCTCGCATATTTGCGAGCGCGCATTTTGCTCTGCGCCGGATTGCCGGCCCGGCCATCGTCCTCGTCCTGTGGCAGCTGGCATCAACCCGGGGCTGGCTCGACCCACGCTTTGTGCCTTCGCCGCTCACCGTGCTGCACGCGTTGGACGAGTGGATGTTCGGGCCAAAGGGGGCGAACCCGTACTCCGGCACCTGGTTTGCTCACGCGGGCAACAGCGCGTACCGGGTCGTCGTCGGATTTCTCATGGCCGCCGTAGCAGGCGTCATCATCGGGTCCCTGATCGGGTGGTTCCGGCTCGTCTCGGACATCGTCGATCCTGTCATCCAAGTGCTGCGCCCTATCCCGATCACAGCCTGGGTTCCCTTCGCCGTCATCTTCTTCGGAATCAGGGATGGTTCTGCGTTTTTTCTGATCGCGCTCGGCGCTTTTTTCCCGATTGTCGTGAACACCGCGGCCGGCGTCGCCGGCACTCCCAAGCTCCTGGTGCGCGCCGCCCGCATGCTAGGCATCCGTCCCTACATGCTGTTGCCCAGAGTGGTGCTGCCTGCTGCCATGCCGTTTATTTTCACTGGGCTGCGCCTTGGGATCGGCTTGGCCTGGGTCCTCGTCATCGTCGCGGAAATGATGGCCGTCAAATCGGGGCTGGGCTTCGCAATGTGGGATGCGTATTACTTTTTGCGTTTGGACATCATCATTGCCGCCATGCTGAGCGTCGGCGCGCTCGGCTTCCTCAGCGATCTCGTCATTCGGCTCATCGGCCGGCGCTTCCTGCGATGGAGTCGCGGATTGTGAGCGGGTTTGCGTCGGGCCAGAAGCGTCCGCAACGGGATCGGCGGATCGTAGTGCGCGGGCTGCGCAAACGATTTATGGATATCGCCCGCCAGGAAGAAGTCGTTGCCCTCGATGGCATCGATCTCGATATCGGCGACGATGAGTTTCTCACCGTTCTCGGCCCAAGCGGGTGCGGAAAAACAACGCTCCTCAACATCATCGCCAGCTTTGAGAACGCGACCGGCGGCGAGGTGCGCCTCGATGGTGAGATCGTGCGAAAACCCGGTCCCGACCGGGGCGTCGTGTTTCAGGAATATGCGTTGTTTCCCTGGCTCACGGTGCGGCAAAACATTGAGTTCGGCTTGCGGGAGCGCAGAATGCCCAGAGCCGAGCGCCGGGAATGCGTGCAGCGGCAAATCGCAACGGTGGGGCTTTCGGGCTTCGAGCAGCGTTACCCGCACGAATTGTCCGGAGGCATGCGCCAGCGAGTTGCGCTTGCGCGCGTGCTCGTCAACAATCCGAAAATCTTGTTGATGGACGAACCTTTTGCCGCGCTCGATGCGCAGACCCGCTCGATGATGCAGCAGGAGCTGCTGGGGGTCTGGAGCGCCGAGCGGCGTACCGCAATCTTCATTACCCACAATATCGAAGAAGCCGTCCTTCTGGGCGACAGGGTCGTGGTGATGACGGCGCGTCCGGGCCGGATCAAGGAGATCGTCGCGATTGAGCTGGCTCGGCCGCGGGATGTGACTTCGGCTGAATTCAATCAAACCCGACGCCGCATCGCTTCTCTCCTGGAAGATGAGGTGCACGCTGCCTTCGCAGCCGCGCGAGGCGAAGGAAGTCCGGTGCAATGATTCCGCTGGGAGGAGGAATGGGCGCATGAACAACGAGCTCATCATCGAGCGGCATGGGCCTGTGGCGTGGCTGATCGTGAACCGGCCCGAGGTCCGCAACGCGCTGAGCCTGCAGATGACCCAACGCATTGCCCAGACGTTACGAGAGCTGTCACGTGATCTCTCGGTGCGCGTCTTCGTGCTCACGGGGGCTGGGGACCGTGTTTTTATCTCAGGCGCAGACGTGCGCGAGTTTCGCGAGCAGCTCGCAACGCCGGAGGACGCGTTGCGCTACGATGCGGTCGCCGAGCAGCTGCAATCGACGTTGCGGGAGGTGCCCCAGCCGGTGATCGCGATGATCCAAGGCCACGCGGTCGGGAGCGGCACGATCGTTGCCGCATCCTGCGATTTTCGCATCGCGATACGCACGGCCAAATTCGGCATCCCAGTCGCGAAATTCGGCTTTCTTGCTGCCGTCCCGGATACGCTGAGACTGGTGCAGCTTGTCGGCCCGGCCAAGGCCAAATGGCTGCTCATGACCGGCCAATTGATCGAGGCGCCGGAGGCGCAAGCGATTGGTCTGATCGACCAGGTCGTCGAGCCGGATGAGCTCAAACCGCAGGTGGAGTCATTGGCGGCGACCTTGGCGGCGAATGCTCCGCTCACGATAAAGGCGACCAAACAGATCATCGAAACCATGACCGCCCCAAGCGCCAGCGTCGCATCCGGTGCACCTTGGTATGCGGAAATCTTCCGCAGCCAGGATTTCAAGGTCGGGCTTGATGCGTTCTTCAACAAGCGCAAGCCGGAGTTCACGGGTGAATGAGCGGTAGGAGCGGAGCGGATCCGATGCCATACCTGACAACGAATGACGGCGTAAGATTGTATTATGAGGACAGCGGCGCCGGACGAGCAATCCTCTTCATCCATGAGTTTTCCGGCGACTATCGTGCCTGGGAGCTGCAGGTGCGGTATTTTGCCCGTCGTTACCGCTGCATCACCTACAATGCGCGGGGATATCCTCCGTCCGAGGTGCCGGAATCCGTCGAGAAATATTCGCAGCGTCGTGCAGTCGACGACGCAGTGGACGCGCTGAACCAGCTCAAGATCGAGAGGGCCCATATCGTAGGGCTCTCGATGGGGGGATTTGCTGCTCTGCACTTCGGCATTCACTATCCTCATCGGGCCATCTCGATCGTGATCGGCGCTGCCGGCATGGGCGCCGAGCCGGACAAGACCGCTCAGTTTCGGCAAGAGGTCGAGGTCGTGGCCAGGCGCTGGGAAACCGAAGGGGCGGCACAATTTGCCCCCGTTTACGGCTCGGGTCCTGGGCGCGAGCAGCTGGAACTCAAGGATCCGCGCGGTTTCAAGGAGTTCATAGCGCAGCTTTCAGAGCACTCGGCACAAGGTGCAGCGATGACCTTGCGCGGCGTTCAGGCGAGGCGTCCCTCGCCATTCGAGCTGGTGGCGGAGCTGGAAAATATGACCGTGCCGGCATTGATTATCCACGGCGATGAGGATCGCTCATGCCTCGGCACCGGCGCATTTCTCAAGCGAACAATCCCTTCCGCCGGGTTGATGGTGTTTCCGAAGACGGGTCATACCATCAATCTCGAAGAGCCTGGCTTGTTCAATTTCGCGGTGCAGGACTTTTTCACGCAGGTCGAAAGCGGCCGCTGGCTGCTGCGGGATAGGCGAACCGAGACAGCCGCGGTTCTGCTCGACACGCGAATCTGATGCTGCGGCGTAGGGCGCGTTAGCTAATCTAATCTAACCCACCCTACACGTTCAGGGTCAGAACAGCTCCGGAATATCGTTGAGACCGCGCGCGGCAGCGATCGCGTCGGGCAACTCGCGACAAAACGCGTCCACCCACTCGGTCGGCACCGTGGTACTGACCTTGACGAAGCGCGAGCCGAAACGCGGCGTGTGATACGAGCCTTGGCGGATCATGATGCCGCGTTGGGCGAGCACCGCCGCCAAGGCCTCTGGCTTGATGCCGAGCGCAGCACATTCGATGATGACGAAATTTCCCTGGGAGGGATAGACCGGCATCATCAGACCCGCGATGGCGTCGACTCTCTCCTTGATCGCCGCCTGGTTGCGCCGCTGAATGCGTTGAACCTCGTGCATCCACTCCTTCTTGACCGCCAGCCCCGCCTGCGCAGCACGCTGAGCAATCACGCTGCTGCCCAGAGTTGCCGTCGAATATGCGGCAAGCCGTTCGATGATCGCCTTGTTCGCCACGACGGCACCGATACGCAGCCCGGCCAAGCCGAGCCATTTGGAGAAGCTGTAGGTCGTGATCGCCCCTTCGGGATAGAACCGCGCAGCCAAGACATGGTTGTCGGCGAAGTCCCGATAGGTGCAATCATGCAGGAGCAAGGCGCCGACTCTACGGGCGATGTCACAGAAGGCGCTGATCTCCTCGCGCGTGTAGCAGATCCCAAGTGGATTGTTTGGATCGACCAAGTAGATGATCCGCGTGCTTTGATCCACGCTTTGGGTCAGTTGTTCCGGAGCCAGGCGATACCCTAGGTTACGATCATAGATTGCAATTTCACGTATCTCCGCTCCGGCCTGCCGCGCGAACTGCATGGGCCATTTCCAACCGGGATCGGTCGTCACGAAGCTCGTGCGCGGCTCGCAGTGGGCGCGGCAGACGGTCGCAAGGGCGGCAACGGCTCCGTCGGTAATGAGAGCCGCCGTACTCTCGTGCGGCAGGCCCAGGTCTTCGACGATTCCATGCAAGAGAGCGGTGAACCCACCGGGCGGCGCGTAGGCGTGAAACTCTTCCGCCGCAATCGACTGAAACAACGCCTCGCGCACCCGAGGGTGCATCGGCAGGTGATTGGTATTCTGGCCAAGCCAGAACAGGTTTTTGGTGGCAAACAGTCGGTCGAAATGAGCGTTGCGCTCATCGAATGCGTTCATTGTCGCTTCGGTCGCGGCTTTATCACCGAGCCATATCCCGCGATTCCTCCGTCTATCGTCACGACTGTCCCGGTTATGTAACCTGCCCGCGGGGAAGCGAGAAACACGATCACGTCCGCGACTTCCTGATCGGTGCCCATTCGGCCGCCGGGATAGTCGGTCATATATTCCTGCCAGCGCGCCTCGTCGCCAAGGTTGTCGCGCGCGCGCCGCTTCATGATTCGTATCATGCGGTCGGTGGCGATCGGCCCCGGGTTCACGCCGACGACCCGGATTCCGTAGTCCAGGCTCACGCCGCCGACCGCTTTGGTGAAGGACATCAGCGCGGCATTGCCGGTGCTGCCGGCGACATAGTTGTAGTCCCAGTTCTCGCCGGAATTTCCGATGTTGTTGATGATCACTCCGGCTCCGCGCTTTTTCATGCGCAGGTAAATTTCACGAGTCAAATTGATGTAGCCGAAAAGCTTGAGGTCAAAACCGCGACGCCAATCCGCATCGGTCAGCACCTCGACCGTTCCGGCGGGGATATCACCGGCATTGTTGATCAGGATGTCGATATCTCCCACGGCATTGGCGAGAGCAAGCATGCTCTCGGTGCTCGACAGATCGCCTGGATACAGGCCGACTTTGACTTTGTGCTTTCCCACGATTTCCTTTTTGAGCGCATCAAGGGCGTCACCCGAGCGTGCCGCGAGATGGACCGAGCACCCCTCTGCCGCCAGGGTGAGCGCCGTTGCCCGGCCGATTCCCTTGGAAGCGCCCGTCACCAATGCTGACTTTCCCTGCAGCTGAAGATCCAACAATCCCTCCTGATCTGCGGATGGTCCTCTCGCGGTTCGTAGGGGCGGGTTTGAAACCCGCCCCTAGGAGCACATCAGACAGACTGTTGGATTGTATACCGCTGCGCTCTTGCGTAATACAAGCGCCACCGAGCAACCGCTCGGTCAACCCGGAGATCAGGTGACCACACGCGCCAACATCGGCACAGGTGAGATCGCACGCCATGTCAACAGCGGACGGTTGTGGCATCGCCTGATGACGCTCGCACAATTCGGCGCATCGGAGCGCGGCGGCATCGACCGGCAAGCGCTGTCCGATGAGGAGATCGCCGCGCGTGCCTGCGTCGTGAAGTGGGCCCGAGCGATCGGGCTTGAGGCATCGACCGATCCCGCCGCCAATCTCTTTCTCAGCTATCGAGGAACCGAGCCCGATCTGCCGCCGCTCCTGGTTGGCTCACATATCGATACGCAGCCAACCGGCGGTAAGTTCGACGGAGCATTTGGGGTACTCGCCGCATTGGAGAGCGTCGAGGCGATCATCGCGAGCGGGTTGCGTCCACGCCGGACAATCGAGGTCGTGGCATGGATGAACGAGGAGGGATCGCGTTTTGCGCCAGGTATGATGGGCTCCGCCGTCTTTTCCGGCGCGCGGCAACTCCAGGATATCCTGGGCATACGCGACAAAGCCGGAGTCACCGTGGAGACCGAGCTTCGCAAGGTCTTGGCGGCGCAACCGCGTTTGCCCCAGCGCCCGCTGGGAGCAAAGCCCGCAGCCTTTCTTGAAGCCCACATCGAGCAAGGACCTGTTCTGGAGCTTGAAAAAAAGACCATCGGGGTGGTCACGGGAATGCAAGGCAAGCGCACCTTTCGAGTGCAGGTCGATGGGCAAGAAAATCATGCCGGAACATCGCCGCGGCACACCCGGCGCGATGCGCTCGTGTCTGCCGTAGAGATCGTGCACGCCCTGCAGGATGCGATGTGGGATCGTGAGGACACCGTACGCTTCACCATCGGCATGTTCACCGTCAGTCCCAATGCACCTTCCGTTGTACCGGGGCGCGTTATCTTCTCGATTGATCTGAGACACCCGAAAGCGGAAACGCTGAAAAAAATAGCGGACACAATTCCAGCAATCTGCCGGCGGGCTGCGGGGCGATGCGATGTGGCGGTCACCGAGCTACTGCACGACCCGCCGCTCGAGTTCCCGCTCTCGATCCGACGGACGATCAGATCCATCTCGGCCGAGCTGACAATTCCATGGATGGATATCGCATCGGGCGCCGGTCACGACGCTCGTTACCTTCACTACGTTTGCCCCACCGGCATGATCTTCATTCCGTGCAAGGACGGCATCAGCCATAGCGCGGCCGAGAGCGTGCTCGAGCGCGATGCCGCCGCCGGGGCACAGGTCCTAGCCGAGACCGTGTTGATCATGGCCAATGCCGATTGATCAGGCTTCCAGCTTCGACCCAGTCTGTCGAATGGAGGAGAAAATTGCCCTCTGACAGCATCACCGACCCGGCTTCCGGTTTGCCGATCGGCCCACGCATCGATGCCTCGCCTGCAAGACGGCCGGAGCGCATCGTTCTGCGCGGCCGCTGGGTAACGATTGCTCCGCTCGATCCGGCCAGGCACGAGGAGAGTCTGTTTGCAGGCATGCACGGACCGCTCATGCAGAAACTCTGGCATTATCTGGCTGAAGGGCCGTTCCCCGACCGTCACTCCTTTCGCGCCTACCTGGAAAAACGCGCGAAATCGGAGGACCCGCTCTCCTTTGCGATTGTGCAAAACGCATCCGGACAGGCACTCGGACACGCCGCCTATATGCGCATCACACCGGAGCACCGTGTGATCGAAGTCGGCAACATCTTCTATTCGCCCATGATTGCCCGCTCGACCGGTGCCACGGAGGCCATGTACCTGATGGCCAGGCATGCGTTCGAGGACCTCGGTTATCGGCGCTACGAATGGAAATGCAACGCGCTGAACGAGCCCTCCCGACGCGCAGCGCTCCGGCTGGGATTTTCCTTCGAAGGCGTGTTTCGCCGGCACATGATCCAGAAGGGTCACAGCCGCGATACGGCATGGTATGCGATGATCGATGAGGAGTGGCCGCAACGCAAGGCGCGGTTTGAGCGCTGGCTCGCGTCCGACAATTTCGACGAATCCGGGCGGCAGCGCTTGGCGCTATCGTCGCTGACGCATTGATGTTGCGCAAGGAAGACGCTCGCCTTCTGCGCGGGTGCGCCCGCTTCGTCGATAATGTTTGCCTCGACCGGATGGTTCATGGCGCTTTTGTGCGCAGTCCCTTGCCGCATGCCGAGGTGATTGCAATCGATGCGTCGCGGGCCATGGCGGCAGGCGCCATTGCCGTTCTGACCGCACGGGATTTGCCTTTCAACGATCAGCCCTGGACCGTGCGCTATTGGCATCCGAGCATCCGCAACGGACTGCCGAAATTTCTTGCGTTGGATCGTGTCCGCTTTGTCGGCGAGCCCGTCGCTTTTGTCGTTGCGAGCGATCGCTATCGCGCGGAGGACTTCGCTCGGCTTGTCGATGTCCATTATCGGGCGCTGCCGGCGATCGCGACCATCGATGATGCGACCGCTTCGGAATCACAGCTCCTGCACTCCGAATGGCTGGGAAACATTGCCGCCACGTTCGAGCATCGGCATGGCGATGCGCCGCGCGCGCTTGCAGGTTCGGCACACCGTGCGCGGCGCCAATTTCGGTTTCCGCGCCAGGCACCTGTTCCGCTTGAGACCCGCGGCGTCGTTGCAGATTTCGACGCGGGACACAACGCCTTGACGATCCGGCTTTCCACTCAGCCGCACTACAACGTGCGGCAAAATCTCTCGATCCTGCTCCGGCTCCCGGAAGCCAACGTGCGCGTGATTGCCGAGGATGTCGGCGGTGGATTCGGCTCAAAATCGCGTCCCTACGCCGAGGAGGTCATCGTCGCCCACGCAAGTCGCGTTCTCAATCGGCCGGTGAAGTGGATCGAGGATCGAGTGGAGAACTTGCAGGCGACCACTCACTCGCGTGCGATGACCGTCGCACTCGAGATCGGCTGCAACGAGCAGGGTGGTCTGACCGCACTGAAGGCCGAGATCGCAGTCGATATCGGCGCGTATGTTTTCACCAGCGGGATAGCCACGGCGGAAGTTGCCGCAGCCCATATCGCGGGCGCTTATCGGTTTGCGAATATCGCGATTGCCGTGCGCTGCATCGGAACCAACAAGACTCCGATGGGAACCTATCGCGGAGCTGGTCAGCCCGAAGCCGCATACGCGTTGGAGTGTCTTCTTGATCTGCTCGCAAAAGAGATCGGAATGAGCGCTGCGGATCTGCGCGCGCGCAATCTGGTGCGTCCCCAGGAGATGCCTTACCCCACCGGCACTTCGCTGTTCGGCCACGGCTTGGTTTACGAGAACAGTGATTTTCCGGCAACCTTCGCGACTGCGTTGCGGGGGAGCGGATTTACAGAGGAGGTCGAGATTGCCCGCAACGGGGATCGCATCGCGTACGGCATCGGCTGCGGAGTGGAGACCGGAGGACTGGTCAATTTTGAATCGGCCCATATCCGGGTGGATGCCGACGGCAGGGTAGCGGTCACATCGGGGATGTCGTCCCAAGGCCAGGGTCAGCTCACAACCTACGCGCAGGTCTGTGCGCAGGCGCTCGGCGTCCCATGCGAAAGCGTCTCGGTTCGTCTCGGCGACACCGATCTGGTCCCGTTCGGTCGCGGCGCGTTCGCCGCGCGCGGTGCAGTGATCGGCGCCAATGCCGTGCTCGGGGCGGCGCGGCGCCTGCGCGCCAAGGTCATCGAGCATGCGGCCACTCTTCTCCAATGCCCTGCCTCCGCCCTTGATATCCGTGATGGCGAGATCACGCACTGCGATGGCCGTTCGACTGATCTGACCATGGGCAAGATCTCACGCGCGGTGACGCCCGGAGGCGCGCTGTTCGCGGGAGAAACCGCGCTCGAAGCGTCCTTCGTCTACGAGGCGAAGCACCCTCTCACCAGCGGCTTTTCCGCGCACGTCGCAAAAATCCGGCTCGATCCCGAGACCGGATTCTTTCGCATCGAGGATTATCTGGTCACGCACGATGCCGGGCGGGCGCTCAATCGCATGATTGTCGACGGGCAGATCGTGGGCGCGGTCGCCGACGGCATTGGCGGCGCGGTCTTCTCGGAAATGACATACGACGCGAATGGGCAGCCACTGACGGGGTCGCTTGCCGACTATCTCCTCGCAACCGCGCCGGATATTCCCGCGATCAGGGTGGTGCACGTCGATTCCCCTTCCGGCACGAACCCGCTGGGCGTTCGTGCGGTAGGGGAAGGCGGGATCATTCCCGTTGCAGCCGCGCTCACCAACGCAGTTGCGCGCGCCATCGACCCTCTTCGCACGGGCCACGAAGCCGTTCTGTTCTCGTTACCTTTGAAGCCCGAACGGGTCCTCGCAGCGTGCCAGCGTGCCGGACTTCTCGTGTAGCCCGCATGAGCGCAGCGACATGCGGGGCGTACGATTGGGACAGGCCCGGATGTCGCTTCGCTCATCCGGGCTACGGATACCTGCATCACGCGAAATAGGCCTGGCGAATTTCCTCGCTGCTGGTCGCATCGCGCGTGGAGCCGCGCCAGACCACCCGCCCCGCAGCCAGCACGATGCAGCTATCGGCAAGGGCAGCTGCGATTTCCAGATTCTGCTCGACCAGCAACATCGCAACTCCGCTATCGCGTATGCGCCTGAGCGCATTGACGAAGGCGCGGAAGATTCCCACGGCCAAGCCTGCGGACGGCTCATCCAGCAACATGGCCTTCGGATTGCTGACAAGGGCGCGCCCGATCGCAAGCATCTGCTGCTCTCCGCCCGAAAGCGAGCCGGCAAGCTGATGACGTCGTTCTGCGAGGCGGGGAAAGAGATCGTAGACCGTATCGAAGGGGATAGCGGAGCGGCCGCGCGCGGCGTGGCTTCCCGCGAGCAACGTCTCATGGACCGAGAAATTCGGAAACAGCTCACGTAACTGTGGGACCAGCGCCATCCCGCGGCGAACGATTCTGCTGGCTTCGAGATGCGTCACGTCGGAGCCGTCGAAGATCACCCTTCCGGCGGCTTTGCGCAGCAATCCGCTGATGGCTTCGACACTGGCAGTCTTTCCAGCTCCATTCGGCCCAAGAAGAGCAATACAGCCACGCTCCGGCAAGGAAAGATCCAACCCGTCCACCCGGATCACCGCCCCGCTGGCCACCCGCAGCCCTGAGACTTCCAGCATCAGGCGGCCGCCTCCTGCTCGCCGAAATAGACGTGGCGCACGCGCGGATCGGCAATGATGCTGGCGGCATCGTCTTCGGCCAGGATGCGCCCTTGGCTCATGACCGAGATCCGTTGGCAGAGCGAGGACAAAAAACCGATATTGTGCTCGATCACCACCATGGCGATACCGAGCTGGCCATTGATCGCAAGCAGGAGCTCACGCAGCCTTCGGGCTTCCTCGACCGACACGCCCGAGACCGGCTCATCAAGCAGGATGATTCGCGGCCGCGACACGATTGCGCGCGCGATTTCCAACCGGCGCTGATCGCCGAGCGGCAGCGCTCCCGCAAGCTCATCCTTGCGCACGCCAAGACCGACCGCGGCGAGCGCCGCCTGTGCCGCACGCCGCTCGCTCCGGCTGTCTGCATTCGCGAATGCCTGGCCAACGCTGCGAACGATGCCTTGAGCGATCCCGTTGCGTCCAAGACCGATGATCACGTTGTCGAGGCAGGACAACCGTTCAAACACCGCCGCGTGCTGAAACGTCCTTGTCATGCCAAGCCCAATGCGAGCCTCCAGCGGGATGCGGTCCAGCAGCGTGCCGGACATGCGGACGTTCCCGCTGTCAGCCGCAACGAAGCCGGAGACGATATTGAACAGCGTCGTCTTCCCGGCGCCGTTCGGCCCCATGAGTCCGTGCAGAGAGCAGGGTTGGACCGTGAGCGAAACATCATCGACCGCCCGCAGGGCTCCGTACGACTTCGATGCCCGTTCGACTGCAAGAATCGGATCACCCCCGCGCCGCCCCGGTGCCGCCGCTCCGAGAGCCTGCGTGGCGGCGAAGAGCTCGGCCATGGGGGCGAGCTCGATTGCACGCGCAGTGAACGATGCTCCCGGTTTGACGCGGTGGCGGCGCGTTGTGCCTCTCCAAAATGCCGAAGCGAGCCCATCCGGGAAGAAGGTCAGGGTGGCGACAACCAATACGCAGAAGATGAGCTCGATGTAATCGGCGAGCGGGCGCAGCAGCTCGGGAATCAGGCGCAGGATGCCGCCGCCAGCAAGTCCGCCCCAGATCGAACCCATGCCGCCTATGATCGGGTAGGCTAGCGTGAAGATAGAGGTGAAAATTCCATAACTGTCCGGGTCGATGATGCGAAAGCGCGGCGCAGACACCGCACCTGCGAACGCGATCAGAGCCGAGCTGAAGGTGAACGCCGCAATCAAGTGATTTCGCACGTCAATCCCGAACGCGCGCGCAGCGTTCTCGTTGGAGGCAAGCGCACGCAGGTTCTTGCCGAACGCGCCTGCAAGCAGAACCGTCATGGGGACAACGGCCAGCGCATACAGCGCGGCACTGAGCAGGAGGAAATCTGCATCCTTCTCGAACGAGATGCCGAGAATGACCGGCGGCGGCACATGCATGCCTTCTGCCCCTCCGGTCAGGGTCTTGCTTTCGCGCAGCACGATGATCACGACCGCCTGAAACACGAGCGTGATCATCGCGAGATTGTGGCTGCGAAACCGCACCCCGGGAACCGCCAGCACCCAGCCTGCGCATGCACCAAGGATGGTGGCTGCCGCAACCGCTGCCAGAAACGGCATGCTTCCATGCACGATCGGAATGGTGGCTCCATATGCGCCGACGGCCAGCATGGCGCCCGTAGCAATGGTGATGCAGCGGGCATAGCCGACGAGCATGGCAAGCGCGCTGCCGATAACGGCCGCGGTGATCGAGATGGCAAAAACATATTGCCAGTAGGTATCGAAGAGCAGCCCAAGTATCGCGATGGCGAGAAGGACCGCGCTCGGCGCGATGGCCCCCATGACGGCGCGGAGGCGGCCGCTAGACATCCCGGATTTTTGCCTCAGGAAAGAGACCCTCCGACCGCCACAACAGCACGACGAACAGCAGTAAGAAGCTCACGGCGTTCTTCATTGCGCTCGAGACGTATGCGGCTGCGAAAGTCTCCGCCACCCCGAGAATGAGCCCACCAAACAACGCACCACGCAAAGAATCGATTCCACCGATCACCGCCGCGACAAAACCCGCAGTAATCATGGAAATTGCAAGCTCCGGCGAGATCCCCTTGCTGGGCGCAGCAAATATGCCGGCAAGGCCTGCAAGCGCGCCGCCGAGGAACCAGGCCATGGCGTTCATGCCGTCGTTCGAATAGCCGCAGAGCGCGGCTCCGCGCGCATTTGCCGCCATGGCGCGAAGCCCTCGGCCGATCGGCGCATAGCCGAAAATGGCAACGCCGATCAGCGCACTGATGATGGCGCCCACAAGTACCCAGATTTGCTCCTTGGTGATGATCACGTCCCCGATGAAAATCGGCGGACCGGGTAGTGGATTGCGCACACCAAGCATTTCGGTGTTCTGAACGAGCCTGTACACCTCGGAAAGTCCAATGCCGATGAAAATAGTCGAGGTGATCAGAGCAAACATGTCTGCCTGACGTATGGGGCGAAGTATCCCGAACTCGACTGCCGCCGCAAGCAGGCCGGCCGCGATCGGGACCAGCACATAGGCCGGCCAGTACCCGATATTGAGACCTTCGACGATACCGTAGGTGGCGTAGGCGCCTGCCAGCACGAACGCGCCGTGCGCGAAGTTCACGATCCGCGTGGCCTTATAGATGACCACGATTCCGAGCGCTGCCAGGGAGTAGATGGCCCCGAACTTCAGGCCACCCACGACGATCATTACGAATTCGCCGATCACCTCAGGCGACCGTGTCAGGACGCCAAACCGACCACCTTCCAACTGCCGTTGATGATGCGCGCGCTCGCGACCTTCTTGTTTCCCTGGTGATCCGTCGCCGTGACGGTCTCCGGGAAGATGACATCGTAGCCGCCCATATCGGAAGGCTTGGCGTCGTGAAGCGTCTCCCAGGCTTCGATCAGCCGCGGCCAGGTCAAATCACGGCCGGTCTTCTTGAGGACTTGAGCGAGAATGTAGGTCGATCCGTAGCCGATCAGGTCATAGATGTTGGGTCGGCCCTGCGGCAGGGTGCCATATTTTTGGACCAGCTCGCGGCGATAGCTCGCGATCGGTGGGTCGTCCTGGGTCGGAAAATATGGAGCGTTGAAGTAACCCCATACGTTCTTTGTGTTTTCCGCTCCGATGATGGAAATGATCGCGTTGTTCACCGCCGAGCCGTCAAGCACATAATGCACATCGGTCAGGCCCTTCTCTGGCGCCTGCTTGATGGCAAAACCGGCTTCCGTGAAGCTGCCGAGGATCAAGACGAGCTGCACCCGGCGGCGCGCGAAGGAGACGAGCTGAGCAGTAAAGTCGCTGGCTGCAGCGTCGAACTGTTCTATCACGACTTCAACGCCGCCGCGTTTCTCGAGCCGCGACTTGATCTCGGCGAGGTGCGACTGCGGAAACGCGTAAGTACCCGCGAGGACGCCAATCTTGCTCGCGCTCGGGACCGCCTGAAAGCCGATGTCGATCATGGCTTGCCCGGTCACGCTCGCCGGCGGGATCGTGCCGTGAAAGACATTACGGGAAAAAGGCTCGCGGATGATCGGCGTTGCGCCGACGGTGTTGTAGGTCGGGATCTGGGCGCTGCGGACATAATCGGCCGCAGCTGCCGCCCCCGTGCTCCCGCTCGCAATGACGAGAACGAACACCTTGTCGTTCTCGACGAGCTTCTTCGCGGCGGCGACCGACTCGGCGGGCGTCGAGGCATGCTCGAACAGGAGCCGCAGCTTGCGACCATTGATCCCGCCTGCGTCGTTGAGTTTCTCCACGGCCATCTGCATGTTGTCGCGTCCAGGGGCGCCGATGAAAGCGAAGGGACCGGTGAGCTGCCCGAGCGCTCCGATCAGGACCTCGCTGTCGGTCACTCCCGGCACGGCCTGCGCGAGTGACGGCCCGGACCGCAGGCCGAAAATCCCGGTCGCGGCCAAGGCTGCTCCCGCTTTGAGAACGGTGCGCCTGTGAGCAATGTGTTCCTTGATCATGGTTCCCCTCGTATGCCGGATTGGAGAGCGCTCCTGCAAGGAATATAGGCAGGCGGCCCTGCTGCAGGTGTGTTGCTGGAAAATATTATACCCGTGAGCATGACTGGTATACAACGGGCTCGCTGCTTGCGGCCAGGCGCTTCGGTTGTGTTAGAACCCGTAGCCCGGATGAGCGAAGCGTTATCCGGGCTACGGCGGCATGAGCCTGCAGATCGCTGCGCTCATGGCGCTACAAGGAATGGATAGTTGACAACCGCAGCACTGCTCCTGAAGCGAGGTCGGGTCTTGCGGCCCGGGGGCACGGCGCCCGAGACGCTCGATCTCGCCGTCGACACCGACGGTCGTATTGCCGCAGTGGCTCCCGCTCTCGCGGAAATGACCGCGAAGAAAACCGTCGATCTCGCAAACAAGCTTGTGGTGCCGGGATTGGTTGACGCCCATCAGCATCTCGATAAATCGCGTACGCGACGCCTCGTCGAAAACCCAAGCGCGACGCTCGAAGCTGCCTCTGCGGCGTATCGCAGGTTTGCGGCCGCAGCGACGCGCGAAGACATCATGGCGCGTGCCGAGCGGACGCTCGACACTTGCATTGCCCATGGGACGGTCGCGATCCGCAATCATACCAATATCGAATCTGACAGCGGGCTTCGCGCCTTCGAAGCCATGATCGAGCTTCGCGAACGCTGCCGCGAGCGCATCACCTTGCAGGTCGTGGCGCATCTGACCGGGGACGCACCCCGCAACCTTGAGGCCGCCCGGCGATGGCTCGCAGCCGCAATCGCCGCGGGGGCCGATGCGATCGGAGGCGTTCCGCAATACGCCGATGAGCCGCTTCGTTTTCTGGATCTTCTGTTCGAGTTTTCCGAGCAGAGTGGCCTGCCTCTGGATATGCATCTCGACGAGCATCTCGATACCGCTCGCCTCCTCCTCGATGCCGTGATCGAGCGCACGCGCGCACACGGAATGCAAGGACGCGTAACAGCCGGTCATTGCTGTGCATTGAGCGCTGTCGCGCCGGACGAGGCGAAGCGCATCATAGCCGGTCTCGCCGAAGCCGGAATTGCCGTCATCACGTTGCCTGCTGCCAATCTTTTTCTGCAAGGCCGATACGCGGAACAGTTACCGCCCCGCGGCATCACACGGGTACGCGAGCTCCTCGGCGCGGGGGTTCGTGTTGCAGCAGCCTCCGACAACATCCAGGATCCGTTTGTCCCGATCGGCTCTGGAGATCTTCTGGAAATTGCGCGCTGGACCCTGACCGCCGGTCATCTTGGATTAGACGATCTTCGCACCGCCTTCGAGCTCGTTTCGACCGGACCTGCCGGCGTGCTCGGGCTCGGCAGGGATTGGGGAATCCAGGTCGGGGCACGCGCGGACCTATTGGTCACGGAGTGCGATGACGTCGATGACCTCGTCGCCACGGGAGCGATGAGTCGCGCAGTCTTCGTCCGCGGGCGCCTCGTCGCCGGAGCGCTATGATCCGAAGGAGAAAGATGCATGAATGTTTCGGTCCTGGAAAAGCTTGCCTCCCCTGTGGCAGCAAAGACTGCAATAGATTTTACCCAAGAGATGGTACGCACCGACAGCACAAACGGGAAGGAAGATGCGCTGGCGCGTCAGCTCGAGGCGAGGCTCGCCTCGCTTGGTGTCGGCAAGGTCTGGTGTGAAAAAACCTACGAGGGGCGTCTCAACACGTTGTGGGAAGTGGACAGTGGAAGGCCGGGGCCTCGCCTCCTGCTCACGGGACACCTCGATACCAAGCCGGTATGCGAAGGGTGGCAGCGGGATCCTTTCGACGGGGCGATCGAGAATGGCCGACTCTACGGCCATGGCGTCATGGACATGAAAGCAGGCCTCGGTTCCCTGATCGGCGGCATCATGACGCTCATCGAGAGCGGGACGGACTTCAGAGGCAACATCACGTTTGCCGCAGTCGCCGACCACATGGGTCAACAGACCGGCAGCATAGACCTGTTCCGGCGCCATCAGTTCGATCACTGCGTGCTCGCCGAGCTCACCGACATGCAGATCTATATCGCGCACCGCGGCCGTTATTATTTCGATATCTCGACCATCGGCCGTTCTGCTCACACCTGCCACAAGTACCTGGCCATCAACGCGATCGAGAAAATGCTCCCCGTGATCGAGGAGATATCCAAGCTCAAATACTTTCCGGACATTTCGCAGGACATGAAGGAGCTCGTGGGGCCTGAGCTGTTTACGGCCGTCGGCCGCATCTACGGCGGACTGTTTCCGGGAGGGCCTTCGATGATTCCGGACCGCTGTACCATTCGCGTGGACACGCGGCCACAGCCAGGCGTTTCAATCGAGGAGGCGCGAGCAATCATCCAAGCGGCGATCGATCGGGCCAGGGCGCGCGAGCCTGAACTCGTCGTTGAAATGGTCGACGCGGATATCAAGGATTCCTTCATGGTGGATCCGGCCGCCCCCATCGTGGTCGCGCTCAAGGCGGCATGGGAGGCGGCCATGGGCAAACCGGCACGATTTCACGGCGGTTCCTGGCTCGGAGATACGGCAAGCTTCGGGCGGTTGTGCGAGACGGTGATATTCGGGCCCGGTGGCGCGCCGGTCTACCAACCGAACGAATCCCTTGCGCTTGCTGATATCGAGGCCGCAACGCGGATCTACGCAATGACTGCAGCTACAATTCTGCGAGCCGCCTAGCCCCGCTCGCCGAACGTGGATGGCGTGCTCCCAGGCGCACCCTTCGCCGAGTCACTTCCGGTGATTGTGGAGATGCTCGTGTACGCGCTCGCCTGCGCCGCGTTCCGGGACACAGCCGCTCCGGATATTCGGGTAACATGCTGATCAGCACCTCCGATGGGATCAGGCTTGAAGTTCGCTCGGCCGGCAGCGGGGCACCGCTTGTCTTCGCGCACGAATTTTCCAGCGACGCGCGCAGCTGGGACCCACAGGTGGGTTTCTTTTCCCGTTATTACCGTTGCACGGTCTACTGCGCACGCGGCTATCCGCCCTCCGACGTGCCGCCAAGCGTGGACGCCTACGATCAAATCCGCGCGGCCGAGGACCTGGCGGATGTGGTGCGCGGCGCGTGCGACGGCCCGGCGCACGTGATTGGGCTGTCCATGGGCGGCTTTGCGGCCCTGCATCTCGGCTTGCGGCATCCGCGACTTGTTCGCTCTCTCGTTGTTGCCGGGGTTGGTTACGGGTCAAAGCCGGAGCAGCAGGCCGAGCATAGCATATCCTCGCTGCGCGAGGCCGATCAGGCCGAAAGCGTCGGCATGGGTGACTTTGCCCGAGCTCTTGCAGCCAGCAGTTATGCGCAATGTCTGCGTGCCAAGGACGAGACCGGATGGTTGCGGTTTGCGCAGCGTCTGAGCGAGCATTCGGTGACCGGGATGGCGATGACCTTGCGGGGCGTGCTCGCCAGGCGGCCATCTCTGTGGCATCTCGCAGATGCATTGCGTAGTCTTGATCGTCCGATCTTGCTCGTCATCGGCGATGAGGACGCGCCTTGTCTCGAGCCCAACCTCTTTCTCAAAAGCATCCTTCCCGATGCTGCCCTGTGCGTCATGCCGCGTAGCGGCCATCTGCTAAATCTGGAGGAACCGTTGCTGTTCAACGCGATCATATTGAGCTTTCTTGCGGCCGTTGAGCGTGGCCGCTGGAGCCAGTGGAAGGGCGGCTCCCCCGCCCAAGGGTTGAGGATCGAAACGGAGGGCCGGGAATGAGCGCCGCGGGAAGACTTGCGGGCAAAGTTGCCGTCGTCACGGGAGGCAGCCGTGGCCTGGGCCGCGGCATTGCCGAAGGATTCGGCGCCGAGGGCGCCAAGGTCGTCGTGAGCTATCTGCAGAACGAGAAGGCAGCCTTCGCCGTCGCCGAGACGATCATGAAGAACAACAACGACAGCGACGCCATCACGGTGCGTGCCAACGTGGGCGAGGTCGACGACGTCCGCGCGATGATGGATACGGCGGTGAAGGAGTTCGGCACGATCGACATTCTTGTCAACAATGCGGGCATGCTCAATTCTGTCAGGCTTACCGACATGTCGGTGGAAACCTGGGACAGCATGATCAAGGTTCATCTGCGCGGGATGTTCCTGTGCACGCGGTTTGCCATACCGCACATGCTAAAGCAGAAGCGCGGCAAGATCATCAATATGAGCGGCACGTTCGGGGTGAGCGGCGGTGCCGAGTTCACCCATATGTCCGCGGCCAAGGCCGGGATGATCGGTTTTACCCGCGCGCTCGCGCGAGAAGTGGGGCATGACGGCATCAATGTGAACTGCATTGCGCCGGCGATCATCCGCACCGACCTGTACAATTTCATGCCGGACGATGTACGCGATGCGATTGTCGGGGCCTATCCGCTCGGGCGCGTGGGCGAGGTTCGCGATGTCGTCGCTACGGCTCTGTTCCTTGCCACGCAGGACGGCGACTATTTCACTGGCCAGACACTCTGCCCGGCGGGCGGAGATGTCATGGTCTGAGGCAACCAGCCGAGGGAAGCATGGAAAGCGTGGACATACTGATAGAGCACGGCACTTTGCTCACCCTCAACCAGGACCGACAGATCATCACCGATGGCGCCGTCGCCATACGCAAGGATCGCATTGTCGCTGTCGGCAAGACGGCGAACCTGCGGGAACGGTTCAAGGCGGGCAAGACGCTTGATGCATCGATGCGGCTTGTCATGCCGGGGCTGGTCGACGGCCATGCGCACCTCGGCGAGATCGCCCGCGGCTTGATCCCGGACACTCTGCGCACCAGCGACTGGCTGAAGTACTGGTGCTATCCCTACATGGCTGCGATTACCGAAGAAGATGAGTACTGGTACGCCAAATGCTTGATGGCGGAGATGATTCGGTCCGGCACGACGTGCTTCGTCGAGCCCGGCTGCATGTGGCTCGACACGACCATAAAGGCGATTGAGGAAACTGGAATGCGCGCCACTACCGGCAGCTGGGTGTGGGACCATGCCGGCCCGGATGGTCACAAATGCCCGGACTACTTCAAGAAGATGACGCTGCAGCAGGGGCTCGATCTGACCCAGAGAAACATCAAGGCCTATGATGGGCTCGCGGATGGGCGCATCAAGTGCTTTGCGACCATCGAAGGCGTGGGAACCTGCTCCGACGAGCTGATGCTCGGCGCCAAGGCGCTCGCCGACAAGTACGGCACCTTCACGCTGATGCACAAGGCGAGCTCGCGCGAGGAAGTGGCGAGCGAGCTCAAGGCGACCGGCCACCGGCCGGTCGAGCACATGTATCGCATCGGCGCGCTTGGGCCGAATGTCTTTCTCAACCACATGACCGCGGTCGAAGGTTTCGAGGTCGACATGCTGGCGGAGACCGATACCAAAGTTTGCCAGAACCCGCCCGCAGCGTTGAAGCTCGCCAAGGGCACCACGCAGATGAGCCACTTTCTCGAGATGCGAAAGAAGGGCGTCACCGTCTGCCTCGGCTGCGACGGCGTCAATTCCGCCGACCACAAGGACATGTTCCGCTCCATGTATCTCGCGGCTACGCTGCCCAAGGACGCCAAGATCGATCCCGAGGTCATTACCGCCGAGGAGGTGGTGGAGATGGCCACCCTTGCCGGCTACCGCGCGATCGCGTGGAAGGACGAGCTTGGGTCGCTCGAGCCGGGCAAGAAAGCGGATCTCATTGTGATCAACACCGATCGACCGGAATGGGTGCCGACCTACAATTATGTCTACAGCCTCGTGTACACCGCGAGCGGGGACAGCGTCGAAACAGTGATGGTCGACGGCAAAATCCTCATGGAGAACCGGGAGCTCACGACCATTGATCTTGCCGAGGTGCACGCGCGTTGCCGGGAGCTCGCCCCAAAGCTGGCCGCCCGCGCGAACGTGAAGCCGAAGTCCCGCTGGCCCGTGGTGTGAAAAGACGCGCTGCGCGCACGTGCGTTTCAGTGACTATTCTGCTCGGCCCGCGGGCTAAAGCGGAATCTGAATTTTGCAGCAAACCCCGTCCGGCGCGAGCGCGAGGTCAACAGAACCGCGGAGCTCCTGCGGGACGAGATCGCGAATGACGCTGATACCGAATCTGCCGTCGGGTGAAGCTGCGACAGGAGGCCCTCCGATCTCACGCCATGCGAGCGACAGGGTCGCCGCATCCTTGCCGGTTCCGCGGTTCCAGCTCACCTCCACGCGGCCGTGCGGCGTCGACAGCGCACCGTATTTTGCGGCGTTGGTCACGAGCTCGTGCAGCACCAGGGCCAGCGCCTGCGCCGTTGCGACTGTCAGGGTGACTTTCGGACCCTCGATCACTGCGTTTGCATCTGTCGCGTTGGGCGCGAGCTGACAGCGGACGAGCTCGGCGAGCTCAACGCCTTCCCATCGATTCTGGCTGAGCAGCGCGTGCGCATCGGCCATGGATTGAATGCGCCGACCGAGTGCTTCAACATACCCGTCGACCGAATCACTGCTTTGGCGCATGTCTTTGGTGAGGACGGAAATGCGCGCCAGCAGACTCTTGGCGCGTTGATCAAGCGTGGCGATGAGCAGGGTTTGCTGGTCCTCGGACAGCTTGCGCGCGGTGACGTCGAGAGTGAGCCCTTTGAGCCGTAGAAGACGGCCCACGGCGTCGAACTCGGCCTTTGCCGTTTCCTCAAGCCAGACTTCCCGGCCATCGCGGCGTTTGAACCGAAAGGCGGCGGTGTAAGCAGGGCATGCGGGCGTGACACCGCGCACGAGCGCCTTGAAGCGCTCGCGGTCGTCAGGATGCACACGCGCCAGAAAGCCGCTCGAGCTCAAGCTCTGCCGCGGGTCGAACCCCAGGATCTGCGCAGCGTTGGCGCTGCGCTGTGGCGAGCTTGTGCTTGCGTCCCATACGAATGTTGTGACCGCACCTGCGGTGAGCGCCTCCTGCAACCGGGCTTCGCTCTCCGCGAGCGCAGCTTCATGCTGCCGTCGCTCGGCGAACAGCGCAGCAAGCACGTATGCGCACAGCGCGACCGCGAGGATTCCGGCGCGAGCGGCAAGCACGCGGTCAGCCATCGCAACACCGGGATCGCCGAAGCGACCGATCCCGATGGTGGTGGTGACGACAATTGCGAGGGTTACGATGAAGACTGCCGCCGCCGCGAAAAGCGGGCGGCAGCGTGCCGCGATCCACAGGAGGACCGGAAACAGCAGCGCGATGGGCACGACCGTCGTCCACGGCCCCTGCGGCAATGCAATGACGATGACGCTCGTCACGACGAGCAACGCCAGCGCGACGAGCCCTTCGATGGTCTCGCTGCGCGGCGGCAGCTCGCGCGGCAGCGAGGCGAGCCCGATCACCAGCGGCGCGATCGTAACAATGCCGAGCGCGTCGGAGGCAAACCAGTTATGCCAGGTGACAAAGACCGGTGCCGTGGTGTGATGGAAGAGGGTAAATCCCAGGGTGCCGCCGATCCCGGAGATTACGGTTGCGATGATGGCTGCCCCGAGCAGGCCGAGCACGTGGCGCAGCCGATCAAGAGTGAAAGGCCAGCCGAAGTAGCGCTCGATCAGTCCGGCCGCCAGCAAGGCTTCCCCCGCATTGCACAGGGCAAAGACGGCGGAGCTCAGGAGGTTTCGATCACCCAGGAGATTGGCCACCACGGTCGCGACCATCGTCCCAACCGCGACCCCCAACCGCGCATTGGGGCCAAGTGCGATCAGAGTACCCGCAGCGACCCCGGCGGCCGGCCAGAACACAGCCACGCCATCGGGAGTGAGCAGGGCAAGGCTCATCTGCGCCGACAGCAAGTAAACGCAGCCGACCACGAGGGCGAGCCAGATCGAATGCATCAAACGCCGCGCCGACTCCGCCTGGGCTTGCACTCGCAGATTCTGCAGCATGTCACATCTTCGATGTTCTGCTCCGTTGTAGCACGGGACGCGTGCCGCGAGTCGACTGCACGTTGCATGCAATCTCATGCCCGTCGCGGGGGTTTGTCGCTACGCCGGCGTCAAGCTCTTCAATGTTGCCGAAGCGGCCGAAGGACTGCTGTCGTTCGCGGAAAAACGCGCGGCACGATGGTGATGAGCTGCAACCTCTGACCGTCCGGCGTAGGGGCGGGTTTGAAACCCGCCCCTACCAAGGCGCCCGAGCTTACCGCTACTCTAGTCATCGCTGCTGCGGAACTTCGCAAATATGAAATGCCGTTGCATACTATGCGACGAAGAAGCAATTTTTTTCTTATTTACCGCCAAGTATTGCGTGTTTGAAAAATAATATTCTTATTACCTGCTCCTGTGGCTCAGCGGGAGCAGTTCATGCCCTACCATCGCTCCGCTCGTTCTTTTCTCGTTCCGCCCTCCCTTTACGGTTGGGCCGTCGCCACGGCGATCATTTTTATCGTTCTCATCCTCGCCGGCGTGGTGCCGCGCATTCTGTGATGAAACGACGAAGGGGAGCGCCGGCGAGATGAACAGAGAGGCCCTTTATCGCGTCCTTGTCGGAGCAGCGGCCCTGGCGACATCCGGCGTTCGCGCCGTAGAGCTCTGTGTTCCGGTCTGAGGAGAGGCGCGGTGGCAGCCAGCTTGGCGACTATTCCCAATACCGCTCCATTCCAGGAGGAGGAGATCGATCTGCTCAATCGCGTTGTCGGACGCGCGAGCCCGACCCAACGCGCATGGCTCGCGGGTTTCCTCACCGGAACGGTGCCGAGCTCGCACCCGCCGCAAGCAGCAAACGCGGCGCGGTCGGCCGAGCCGCTTACCATCGTGTTCGCGAGTGAATCCGGCAATTGCGAGCGTCTTGCCGGCGACCTTGCAAAGGCCGCGCGCAGAGCCGGCATGAAGCCTTCGCTCATCGACATGGCCGATCTCGATCTCGCGGCGTTGCCGGCATCGCGTCGGCTCGTGGTGATTGCCGCTACCTGGGGCGAAGGCGAGCCGCCCTCCCGTGCCGCGCGCGCCTATGCGGAGTTGATGAGCGAGGATGCTGCGCGTCTCGATGGCGTCGAGTTCGCGGTGCTGGCGCTCGGCGACACCGCGTACGCCGAGTTCTGCGCCGTGGGCAAGGCAATCGACGCGCGCCTTGCCGCGCTTGGCGGCAAGCGCGTGCTCGATCGCCTCGATTGCGACCTCGATTTCGTCAAGCCTGCCGCGCTTTGGATCGATCAGACAATAGACAAGCTCGCGCCGCCGCAAGCAGCTCGCGGTCAAGTAATCGAGGTTGATTTTGCAGCCAAGGCCTCGCCCGCTCCCGAAATAATCGAGGCGGAGATCATCGAGCATATCAATTTGAATTCATCGCGCTCCGAAAAGGAGACGATCCATCTCGCACTTGCTTTTGACGGCGCGGCCCCTCTCTACCGGCCGGGTGACTCGCTCGATCTCTACCCTGAGAACGATCCGACCGAGGTCAACGAGCTGCTCGCGGCGGCGGGTCTTGCGGGCGACGATGCGCTGCGTGCAGAGCTGATCACATCGCGCGACATCACCACACTGTCGCCCAGGACTCTCGAGAGCTATGCCGCGGTGACGGGCAACCAGGATATCAAAGCGCTCATCGCCGGCGGTGAGGGGGGCGGCTGGGTAGCCGGCCGGCAACTGATCGACCTGGTGGGAACCTTCCCGAGCGCCTTGAGCGGCGAGCAGCTGCGGACGGTCACCAGACCGCTCGCGCCCCGCGCCTACTCGATTGCCTCCTCGCGCCGTGAGATCGGGGAGGAGGTTCATTTGCTCATCTCGGCGGTGCGGTACCAAAGCCATGGCCGAACGCGCAAAGGTGTCGCCTCCAATTGCGTCGCGGAACGCAGGAAGCGGGGCGATCGGGTGCGAGTCAAGCTGCGGCCCAATCGGCATTTCACGCTCCCGACACCGGATCGCGACATCATCATGGTGGGGCCGGGGACCGGAGTTGCGCCGTTCCGTGCCTTCGTGCAGGAGCGGCGCGCCATCGAAGCTAGCGGCCGTTCATGGCTGTTCTTCGGCGACCGGCAGTTCACTCACGACTTTCTATATCAGCTCGAATGGCAGGAAGCCCTCAAGGAGGGTGCGCTGACGCGCATGGCCGTCGCTTTCTCACGCGACCGGCCGCAGAAGACCTATGTGCAGCACCGCATGTGGGACGCGCGCCGCGACCTCGTCGATTGGATCGAGGGCGGCGCGTATTTCTACGTCTGCGGGGACGCCAAGCTGATGGCGAAGGATGTCCGCGCGACGCTGGTGCGCGCCTTTGCCGATGTGAGGGCAATCTCCACCGCTGCGGCCGAGCAAACCGTCGGTACGCTCGAGCGCGAGCGACGCTACCTGCAAGACACGTATTAGAGATGGGCGACGGCCTTTCACGCAACGAGCGCATCAAGGAAGCAAGCGATTATCTGCGCGGAACCCTGGCCGAGGGTCTGCGGCAGGAAATCACCGGCGCGATCAGCGAAGACGATGCGCAGCTGGTGAAATTCCACGGCATGTACCTGCAGGACGATCGCGATCTGCGCCCCGAGCGCACGCGCAAGAAAATGGAGAAGGCGTTTGCCTTCATGATCCGCGTGCGCGTTCCCGGCGGGGTTCTCACGCCGGCGCAATGGCTGGCGCTCGACCGGGTGGCGCACGACTACGGCAATGGCACCCTGCGGCTGACCACGCGGCAATCGGTGCAGCTCCACGGTGTCATCAAATCGAATCTGCGCTCCACCCTGCAGGCGATCGATGCGGTGCTGCTCGATACCATTGCCGCCTGCGGTGACGTCAACCGCAATGTCATGTGCAATCCCAATCCGCATGCATCGCACGCGCATGCCGCCGCGCTCGATCTCGCTCGCGCGATCTCCGATCATTTGACGCCGCGCACCCCGGCCTACCGCGAAATCTGGCTCGACGGCGAACGCATCGCCGGCGGCGACGCGGAGGTCATCGAGCCGATCTACGGCAAGACCTACCTGCCGCGGAAATTCAAGATCGCGATCGCGGTTCCGCCGTCCAACGATGTCGACGTGTTTGCGCACGATCTCGGCTTTATCGCCGTCCTCGACGGGAGCGGCAATGTGCAGGGCTGGAATGTCACCGTCGGGGGCGGCATGGGCATGAGCCACGGCGAGCCCGAGACCTACCCGCGCACGGCCGACATCGTGGGCTTCTGTACGCGCGGTGACGCGCTCGCCATCGCCGAGGCTGTCGTTACCGTGCAACGCGATTGGGGCGACCGGGGAAACCGCAAGCATGCGCGGCTTAAATACACCATCGAGGATCGTGGCCTCGATGCCTTCCGCGCGGAAGTGGAACGGCGTGCAGGCGTGCAGCTTGGCGCCGGCAAACCGTTTTCCTTCACCTCGACCGGCGACCGCTACGGCTGGACCGAAGGCGCCGATGGGCGCGCCCACATTACGCTGTTCATCGCCAGCGGACGGGTGCAGGATGCCGGCCCGGGTGCGCAACAGCTATCCGCCTTGCGGCAGATCGCCGAGCTTCAAGGCGGCGATTTCCGCATCACCGCCAATCAAAACCTGATTGTCGCCGGCGTGCCGCCGCATCATCGCGCCGCCATCGAGCAGATCGCCGCAAGCGGCGGGCTGCTGGCGCCGCGATCGGGTCTGCGCCGCAACGCGATGGCATGTGTCGCACTGCCGACTTGCGGGCTCGCGTTGGCGGAGAGCGAACGTTATCTGCCCGACTTGCTGGAAGCGCTGGATGGGCGGCTCGCGGAGCACGGGCTCTCGACCGATGATATCGTCATTCGCATGACCGGCTGCCCCAATGGCTGCGCCCGGCCGTATCTCGCAGAGGTCGGCCTCGTCGGCAAAGGCCCAGGCCGCTACAATCTTTATCTCGGTGCGGCGTTCGACGGCTCGCGCCTTTCCAAACTCCATGCCGAGGATGTCGATCATGCCGCTATCATCGCGCGGCTCGATCCATTGTTTGCTGCCTATGCGCGCGAACGCGAGCACGGCGAGCATTTCGGCGATTTTGTCATTCGCTCTGGTTTCATCGCGGCAACGCGCAACGGCCGCGACTTCCACGCCAATATCGGGGCAAGGCGCACCGCATGAAAGGCGTTGTGCGCGGCCTCGCCGCTCTGTAGGGGCGGGTTTGAAACCCGTCCCTACCGCGCATTCGACGCCGCGGGGATGGGTAACGCCGTGGTTGCCTTGATCTTCTCCATGGCAAAGCGCGACGTCACGTTGCGCAGCGGCACTACCGCGATCAGGCGTTTGTAGAACGAGTCGTAGCTTTGCACGTCCGGAACGACGACCCGCAACATGTAATCGATGTCGCCGGCCATGCGATAAAATTCCATCACTTCCGGCATGGCGCTGACTGCACGCGCAAACTTGTCGAGCCACTCCGCCGAGTGGTCGCCGGTCTCGATCGAGACCAAGACGGTGGTGCCCAGCCCCACCTTATCTTGATCCACCAAAGCAACGCGCCTCTGAATGGTCCCATCGGCCTCCAAACGCTGGATTCGCTTCCAGCACGGCGTTGAGGACAGCCCCACCTCATGGCCGATCTCCGCGACAGAGCGCGATGCGTCCTGCTGGAGCAGCGCCAGTATCTTGCGATCGATCTTGTCCATGGTGCCGATCCTAGGGGGCGTTCCGCTTTTATGCTTGAGTCCGGTTACACTGTCGAGAACAATTTTTCTCGCCGGCCGCCATGTTTGATACCCGTACTGCGTCACAAACTACGCTGTCATTCCGGGGCGTCGACAAGTCGGTTTCACCGACTTGTCGACGAGCCAGGAAACCATAACCCCAGGCGGCAGTCGCTCACTCGCCGTTCGCAATCGGACGGTCTGTGGTTATGGATTCCGGGCTCCGCTCGCGGAGCTTGTGCTCGGACGGCGCATAGCGCCGATCCGAGTGCTCGCGGCCCCGGAATGACAGAATACGTATTTTGTGACGCAGTA
>Ga0185299_10001199_pt1 | contig 53974 bp, 48 predicted proteins | sample PaiPotPPA55metaG_FD_128002 | JGI IMG/M metagenome (GOLD analysis project Ga0185299, IMG submission 128002) | Iron sulfur acid spring bacterial and archeal communities from Banff, Canada, to study Microbial Dark Matter (Phase II) - Paint Pots PPA... ... | reverse complement strand
GATCGCGACGGCCCCGGCGCAGTCCCACGCCCCCTACAACGAGATCTAAGAGGCCCCGAAACCACCAAAGAACATTGGCAAAGTACCAGCCATTCAAACCTCCGATGCGCTGAATCGGAGCAAAAGCAGAAGCCGGCGGAACCGATACTTGCACCGTCCGAGAATCGACGAGCCTGGTGCCAAACTTTACTCCGCCCCAAGACTGCGGCTTCCCCGCCGAGGAAAGAGCGTCGCACCAACTGGTCTGAGCAAATTCCTGGTTTTCATGGTGAAGAGCTCTCTCTATCGCCTCCCGCAAACCTTTCGGCTTGATGTCAAAGGCGGTCAAAGCGGAGGTGTCGTGCACCAGAGTTGGGTTGCGCATACTATCGATGAGTTTTCGGCCAATGCGGGCATAAACAGGCGTGATTAAGCCCAACCACAAACTTGAGAGGTAAGGCGTCAAGATCGGAACCGGGATCATCCATCGGCGGAGGGCGCATTGCCGGGCATACTCCTGCATAATCTGGCCGTAGCTGACTTGATCGGTGCCCCCGATTTCGAAAACTCTGCTCTGTTCCACCGGCAACGTGAGCGCGGCCATGAGGTACGCAACCACATCTTCGACCGCGATCGGCTGGGCTTTGACGGCAACCCAGCGCGGGCAGATCATCACCGGCAACCGCTGTACCAGGGCGCGAATCATTTCAAATGAAAGACTGCCGGAACCGATCACGATGGATGCACGAAATTCGATGGTGGGGATCTCTGAGCTTCGCAGGATGTCCGCAACCTCGTGACGACTGCGCAAATGAGCGGAGAGCGCTTGGTCCTGGTTCCCCAAGCCACCCAGATAGACAATGCGTCGTACTCCAGAATCGCGCGCTACATCGGCGAAATTTTGCGCGGCTTCGCGGTCTTCTTGTTCGAACTTACCTGGAGAACCCATGGAGTGGACCAGGTAATACGCCGTGTGTACTCCTGCCATCGCCGGCGCTAGTGAACTACGATCCAGGCAATCTGCTTTAACGACTTCCGTGGAAGCAGCAACTCTTGGTCTTAGAAAATCAGGGCGTCGAGCCAGGCAGCGAACGGGCCAGTTCGCTTTCTCCAACTCCTTGAGTAGGCGCCCCCCGATGTAGCCTGACGCTCCGGTTAACAGGACGAGCGGGCGATGATCCGCGCCCATTAGATCCCCCTCATTCGGCCCACTGAGTTAGGCTGGCGTGATCGTAGCATTTCCCGGATCGCCTGTTTTTCACGAAAGGCCAATGGCCGAACACTTGTTTGTGCTCCACCTGCTTTACTTATGAGCGCCCTCCTTGATCGGCTTCGGGGAAGTTACCTGACGGGTAGCCGGGATTCGGAGACAGTCCCAGGTGTGTTCACTCCCGTGCTCGCGAAACACTCGAAGTCGTTCTCGCTCATCGACTGCATCTCGGTGGGCGTTGATCGAATGCAGCGAAAACTTTGAGCCGATGCGAAAACAAGTGGAAACCTGGCAGAAAAGTGAGTTGACAAGAAGGGTTGCCCCTAGTGCCGATCGCGGTGAATGTATCGGCTGTGCAATTTCGCCTAACGCGGTTTTCTCGAACTCGTCAGTAGAGTGCTTCGCGAGACGGGCCTTTCCCCGGAATACCTCGAACTGGAACTCACAGAGAGCCTGATCCAATCCAATGCAGACGTAATGCCTGCGACGCTAAAGGAACTAAAGGCCATAGGAGTGAAATTGTCTATCGATGATTTCGGGACCGGATACTCGAGCTTTAGCTATCTCAGACGCTTCCAGGTTCACAAGCTCAAGATCGACCGTTCGTTCGTTAAAGATGTCAATACCGATCCGGACGATGCCGCGATCACGAGCGCAGTTATCTCCATGGCGAAGAGTCTTAGCCTGAAGGTCATTGCCGAGGGGGTGGAAAACGAAGAGCAGCTGTCATTCTTGCGCGCACAAAACTGCGATGAAATTCAAGGGTACTACTTCAGCAAGCCCCTGCTGGCAGGTGAATGTGCGGTAAAGATCCGAAGGACCTCGCAAGTGGCTTCGACCACATGTGACGCTGGCTCAGATCCGATGCTGGCCTTAGCTGCCAGCGCCCCCGGCCGCGGGGGTGAAAGAGCCACTCAGGCACCGAGAATCTATCATGCCTTTGCGCCGGACGATCCTTCGCCACGCTCTGGTTTCTGGCGTATTCGTACTCCTGTACCTGCTGCTAAACCGGCCTGAAGTTGTTTTCTTTTCTCGCATTGGATTCGTTGCCTGGTATCCGGCCATCGGTTTGGTTATGGCGGCGGAAAAGATTACTAGGAGCGCGGCCCAAGTTAGAAGCTGAGCGAAAAGTTCCGCTTTGACCGGACAGGCGCGTGCGCTCGTCCCGCACGAGCGTAGACTCCTGTTAAAAGAAAACGCGGGGCGAGTGCTGGCACACCGCCCCGCAGATGACGTTCAGCTCAACGACCAGCCATTACAGCTTCGTGACTCTCAGCTTTCTTACCATCGTTCCCGCCGGCGATATCGAGCACAACTCGGCCATTGACCTTGCCCTTCTTGAGACGATCGAAAATATTGTTGATCGACCCAAGCGATTGCTTTTCGATCGTAGCCTTTACCTTGCCTTCGGCGGCAAACTGCAGCGCTTCCTCGAGATCCTTGCGCGTACCCACAATCGAGCCGCGCACGGTTTGGCCATTGAGTACGAGGTCGAAAATGGAAACTGGGAATTCGCCGGGAGGCAGGCCATTCAGGACGCAGGTCCCGCCACGGCGGAGCATCCCAATCGCTTGTTTGAATGCCGGAAGTGACACAGCCGTCACCAATACGCCGTGGGCACCTCCGATTTCCTTTTGGATCACCTGGACTGGATCTTCCAGCTTCGCGTCCACGGTTATTTCAGCGCCAAGCTTGCGGGCCAACTGCAGTTTCTCCGGTCCAATGTCAATCGCGGCCACATGCAGGCCCATGGCCTTCGCATACTGGACCGCTACGTGACCGAGTCCACCAACGCCCGAAATCACGACCCACTCGCCGGGGCGAGCTTGCGTTTGTTTCAAACCCTTGTAGGTGGTGACGCCGGCGCAGAGAATCGGCGCGGCATCAATGAAGGAAAGTTTCTCGGGAATTCGGCCGAGATAATCGGCCTGGCCCAAAGCATATTCCGCAAAAGAGCCGTTTACTGTGTAGCCTGACATCTGCTGCTCCGGACACAGTGTTTCCCAGCCGGTCAGGCAGAATTCACAATGGCCGCAAGCGCTGTGCAGCCACGCGATCCCGACGCGGTCTCCTTCCTTCAAATGCTTCACGCCAGCTCCCACCTTGGCTACAAATCCCGCTCCTTCATGCCCGGGGATAAACGGCAGTGTGGGTTTGATCGGCCAATCGCCATTCGCCGCGTGCAGGTCGGTGTGGCAAACACCACTCGCGACTACGGAAACCAGAGCTTGACCCCGCCCAGGATCTGGAATGGGGACTTCGCGAACGTTCAACGGTTCGCCGAATTTCTCGACGAAAGCTGCTTTCATTGTCTTTGCCATAGAATGTCTCCTGGGAGCCCATTTTTCTGGACCGGTTACGGCCCGTTGGACTCCAAATCAATTTGGGTTAGAATCGCCAACGTCCGTCGTTCGTGGCGGGCGCACCGCTTCATCTCTCATCACTTGGGTTCTTCGATTGTTGCCAGTGGAACGGAAACAAGCCTCCGTTAAACATCCAGAAATATGATCTGCATTTCGGTGCGCCCTGTATGTGATCTTGCGCACAAGCCTGTGTGCGCCGTGACACGACCTACCGAGCCAGACGATCTCTCAAGATTGGACACACGACTGCCTGATCTCTTTCGTCTTGCAATCAGCCTGACACCCTCTCCCTCCCCGCTTCACTCCCAGAGCGTGAAGGATCAAAGCGTCTCCTACTGTCAACTTGCTTGGGTCCGCAACGATCTCATAAGCGTAATAAACGACCGGATCAAGAGTGATACACCTGGCCCGCCACGTCACTACCTAACGCTCGATTCCCACCAACGTAGACGAGCTGGCTTCCAAGTCCTTCGCGCCTGTATTCTTTGTGGCAAGGTTCTTCGTGCCAGGTTGGTAGACACAGAACGGCTCTTCATCCAGATAGTTGCCGGTGGCGGCGAAAGCGCGCGCGCGGCAGCCCATGCAAACGTTGCGAAACTCGCAGCAACCGCACTTCCCATTGAGATTATTTACGTCGCGCAGCTGATGGAACACAAATGAGTTTTCCCAGATATCCGAGAACGATTGCTTCTTCAAATCCCCCGCCAGCGCTGGCAAATATCCGCAGGGATAGACTTCGCCCTGGTGAGAAATAAAGCACACCGCGGTCCCGGCGAGGCATCCTTTCGTCATGGCGTTCATGTCGGAAGAATGTGTGCCCAGATGTCCTACAGCTTTTCCGATGCCCTGCGGCTTCAACTCAATGCCAGTTGAACCTGGCATGGTCATTTCTGTCGCGCCGATGCCAAGCGGACCCCGGCTTGGCGAACTCGAGGCCTGTGACAACGTGCAAGAAGCTCTGCGGCGGGCGGAGGAAGTGTACGAGCGGCTAGAGGCGAAGTTCGTGTCAGGTAAGAGCTAGGCCATGTATTGCCAGACCTCGCTTCACGCCAGATCGCCCTGCGTGACCGGGATGTAGCTGCAGCAGGGCTCTTCCGCCAGTGGATCCCCGGTGAGTGCAAAAGCGCGGGCCCGCGAGCCCCCACACACATCCTGGAACTCACAACGTCCACACTTGCCTTTTAGTTGCGAGACATCACGAAGGGACAGGAACAAAGGGCAGTTGCGGTAGATATCGGCCATTGATTCCCGGCGGATGTTCCCGGCTGAAAGCGGCAGGAAGCCGCTGGGATATACCTCGCCCGTATGGCTGATAAAGACGAAGCCTTTTCCATCATTAACTCCTGAAGGAGCATGGGCGATCAGGTCCTCAATAGGCTTGCTGGATTGCGCAGCTTTTGCACGCTGCTGTAGGAGATAACGCCGGTAGTGTTGCCCTTCGGTCGTCTTGATGTGAAAGCAGACGCGCTTCGAGGCCGAATACAGTTTGGCGAAGACACCCTCATGCTCTTCGGGTGAAAGCAGGTTGGAAACCTGTCCTCGCCCGGTCGGCACTAGAAAAAACACGCTCCATAAGACAATTTTAAGCGACTTAAGCAATTCGACCAGGTTGTCGAGATCGTGAAGGTTGTGGCGCGTCACTGTCGTGTTCACCTGCACGGGTAGTTTGGCTTCACGTGACCACTCAACTGCGTCCAAGGTTCGCTTCCAGGAGTTGGGGACACCCCGGAAACTATCGTGCAATTGGGGTGTGGAGCCATCCAAGCTCAGCGCCATACGCATCAAGCCGCTCTTCTTCAGTTCGAAGACCGCCTCCCGGGTAAGCTGCGGAGTGGCACTCGGGGTCAATGAGGTCTTCAGCGACTGATCACGAGCATACCGAACTATCGCCTGCAAGTCGGGGCGCTTGAGTGGATCGCCGCCAGTGAGCACGAACATTGGGACGCGCATGTTGGCCACCTGATCGACAAGGTTAAAAGCCTCAGACGTGGAAAGTTCCAGGGCATTACGGTTTGGTTGGGCGCTGGCTCGGCAGTGCATGCATTTTAAGTCGCAGGCCTGCGTCATCTCCCAGATGACGAGTAGCGGACGGATAGCAAAATCACGAGCCTTGAACATCGGGCCAGGAATTTCGTCGGGGCCGCGTTGACAAACACTGCTATTCGGAGCACTGCCCCCGTACGCGCGGAATGATCCCTGAGTTGCAAGCGTGCATGACATGTCTACTATGATAAGGAAACGGGGGCGACCTGCTGTGCGGCCTAACACCATACGATGTGATCGCGATCACAAGGCGGCGAGGATCTTCGGCCGGTATCAAGTCTTTCACCACCTACGGGCGCGGTGGGTAGAGAATCAGATACTGGTAGGCCGCGGCGGCTTCGTCCTGACGCAGATAGGGAAAGACGGGCATCCTGCCTCTGTAAGACACTGGGGGCGTGCCCATGACGATGGGGGCACCGCTGGTAACTTTTCGAACGAACTGCGGGAGGTTCACTCGGGTCGTGAGAGTTGAGAGCGGTGGAATCGCCCCTTCGAAGATTTGTTTGGCGTCGGGGTTCGGCCCTGTCGCGCTGTGGCAGATGTGGCAGGTGGATTTCACGATGTGCTCACCAACACGGTAAGACGATTCCTTTACTGCGATCTGATTCTTTTCGGCGCCGGGCACGTCTGAAAGTTGTTCGAGGTAGGGGACCAGGGAGCGAATTTCTGATTCGCTCAACGTGGGTGGCGGCATGTGTTGTCCCCCGGCGTGGAGCCGCTGCAGTAATAGAACTTTGGATTCTTTTGCGACGGTGGTTACATCCGACCGGCTCATTTCCCGCCCGGCCTTCTTCATTCGCTCCATGGTGCCCGCGACGGAAGTCGCCTGGACCGGGCCGATGATGGAATTAATTTCCGGGGGCGCGCCATGGCCGAGATCTCCGTGGCATCCCTGGCAACTCAGGCGATATAGATCCGAGCCGTGCAGCGTGATGGGTCGCGCGGTGTAACCGGGCGACAGGTCTAGTTGCCAGGGAGGGGCTTCCTCTCCTGGACGGGGAGGAGCCGGCCCTAATTCCCCGGTCTTGCCCATGCTGGTTTCGCCGAACGGCTTGTTGTGGAGGAGACGAATCCAGCTTTCGCCTTCAACGGCCGTTACCGAAATACCTTTGTTCTCGGACGTCTGACTGAGCAACGACGGTGCAACCAGGAAAACCGCCAAGAGGGTTGTCAGATGCAGGCAGGTTCTTGTCACTGCTTCTCCATCGGGTAGGCTAGCCTTTCAATGTGCGCCGTCGCGTCCAGTTCGCTACTTCTTCACGGTTAGCTCGACGCTCGTCGTGGCATCCGCCGCTGTGATCGTCTGCGTGGTGGGTTTACCGTCTTCGCTCCACGTCTTCAGGGTATACGTGCCCGGCGGAACATCCTTGATCGTGAAAGTACCGTCATTGCCGGTCAGGGCGAAGTAAGGTGTGGGAACAACTAGAATGTAGCCGTTCATTTCGAGGTGAAGATTGCAGAGCATCTGCGCCGCACCAAGATCGTTGAATTGGAACGACTTCTTTTGGCCCGGCGACACAATAGTCAAACTATGTCGGAGTTTCTTGTCGCCATTAATCGATGGCCAATAGACATTGTGTGCCACCTGGTCGCTGTTCATAAAATCCACGGTGGTTCCCCGCATGATAACTATCGTGTGAGGTATGAACACCGAGTTCCGCTGGTCAACCGACGCATGTTGTGCGGGAAGATCGAATTTCTTGCCCGGAATGGCATCGATGTAGACTGCAATGTTCTCGGCTGACTTCAATCCTACCGCCGATACCTTTCCCTTCACCTCCCCTGCTTGCACAAGGCTCGCAACGAAGACCGCGCCGAAAAGAATAGCCACAGGAGCCGTTCGCCTAACAGTTTTCATCCAAGTATCTCCATGTATCTCCAATCGCAGAAATTCCGCGGACCGTATCGGACCGCGGTATCTACTTTATAAGCCTTGTCGATAGTGCAATCTGTGAAATGGATCACCGTCAACTGTGACGGCGGTCACACCGAGGCCTCTCAGATAAACGGATGAATCGGCCCTGCTGCGGTTTCTGCCTGGTAACGCGTTCCAATCCTGATGTTATGCCTCTACCGACCGGTACAACTGGTCACAATTGCGCAGTTTCAGAACGAGACCCCGAAGCCGGATACGCTAATTTCCCCGCGCGACGGGCTGCCCACTGGCAACCCGGCATGGTGTTTGGCGCGCAGATGTGTATCGCACGGGCGGAATAGTAAGTGGACCACGGCGGAAGCGCCGTGAGGGCCCGCGCCGGTTGGTGACTGTAATCATATAAAAGGTTGGCGTCACCAGCAATCCAGCCCACGCCTGTGATCCAGGTCACAGAACCATGTGACCAGCATCATCGCAGCCAACGCGGCATTCTGCGAACATACCGCATGGAGCGAGAGGTGGTGTATGGCACAGAATAAATACGAAATGCTGGAACTGCTCAGGTTCGAGCTGAAATTCTTGGAAGATGGAGGCTACGGGCGTTTCCCGCGTACACCTTGGCGTCCTTCGTTCATCTTCGAAGACTCGCCTAGTTGTCTGAACCTAGGGGACCCCGCTCGGACGCATCCGTGCAGTGAGTGTCTGTTGATGAAGTTCGTCCCCGATGAACTGCAGAAGGAGAACTCGCCGTGCCGGTTTATCCCTCTCAATGAAGATGGAGAGACGATTGATTATTTCTATCGTTGCGGCACGCAGCTGGACATGGAAGAAGCCCTCGCCGTCTGGTTACGCAGCCAGATCACCCGGATTGAACAACAACTCGCGAAGCCGCCGGGCTTGTTGCAGGAAGAACGCAACGAATTCTCCAAAGAGGTGGCACATGGGGCAAGATGAGCGCGGCATCCTGGACGTTCTAAAGATGGGGCGGGCGGCTGTTCATAATCCGAGTGCGGAACCGCTGCCCGATGAGGAGCAAGCTGGCAGGCGTGTCCTCATCGTGGATCAGGATGAGAATGCGCTCATCGCTCTGAAGCAACTGCTGGGAGAGGCCGGTTACGACACCACCACCGCCCGGAGCGGGTTGAAGGCATTGCAGCTGTTGTGGCAGGGCACCTTTGATCTGGTGTTGCTGGCTGACAAGCTTGACATGAGTGGCGAAGAGGTTGTGCGGCAGGTCAGGAGCGGGAGGACGGGTACACCAGTCGTAGTGATGCAGAGCGTGCCGCCGTCTGACGACCTGGCTGTGCGATACGCACGACTCGGTGCGTGCTCCTTCGTCAACCGGTGCGATCCAGAAGCAATCGTAGAGCTCGTGCACAATTATTTCTCGCGTACTCGGTCGTTGTGCGCTCACTTCTAGTTAAAGGCCAAACCGGACGACTGTGCTGACGCCGCCCGGGGCATTGCCCGTTATCTGCGACGTGACCGGACTTAAGGAGCTGCCGCTCCGCGCGGGAGCAACGAGGTCGTTTAGGAGTTCACCATTTTCTCCAGAGCCGGTTTATTGCGAATGGTCAGGGTGGAACCTTTCAACTGCACCAATTGCCTCTTCTTGAAATCGGAGAACAGGCGGCTGACCGTCTCGCGGGTCGTGCCAATCATCTCCGCGATTTCTTCATGGGTGAGCGTCAATTTCAGATTGGCAGGCTCGATCGCGCTCCCCGAATTGGGCGACCATGAGAGAAGCAGCTTTGCGAACTTCTCCGAAGGTGAACTCGTCAAACCCAAAGTTCGGATTTCCTCATATGCGGTGTAGTAGTTGCGGCTAAGTTGTTCTGCAACTCGCAATGCCACCTCTCCGTATTCGCGGAGGAATTGCAGGAGAGCGTCGCGGGCGATGAAATTCGCCTGGCCCGCCTCCATCATCTCAGCCGTTACCTCATAAGGCCGATTGGAGATGGTTGCATTCAGACCCAAGACATCTCCGGCGTCCGAAATCTTGGTGATGATGGTTTTGCCGTCGCTCGAAGATGTGAAGAGTTTCGCCTTTCCCGCACAGAGCACGAACACGCCACGTGGCTGTTGGCCCTCAATAAATAGCATCGTCGATTTCGGATAAATCGCAGTGGACTTGATTTCATTCAGCTTTTTTAACGCAGGCAACGATAAATTACAGAATAAATGCTCCTCACGCACAGGACAGATGAGGCAATTGTCGATGATATTTAAGCCGTAAGGAGCGCGCATTCAGCACCTGCCAAGTGAGCGTATTGTAGCACCCGAGGTGTGATTGGCATCACGAACAGCTGTGATCTCGGCCACCGCTTTGATGGGTCTGCTGGCGCAGAATTATCAGGAACATTGGTGGTCGCAACCATGGTCTTCCCATCCTCAGAGTCAGTTGGAGCAGGAACCAAAACTTTTTGGAAAACTCAGACAGGACTTGGAGTAGTGAATGGCAAATGAACATAAATACCGCGTTGTAGCGTGGTGGACCTCAGGGCAGACCGGTATCGCCAAGTCTGATTCGGCCCCTAACGCAATTCATTTCACCGCGCCGCCGCAGTTCGGCGGCGTCGAAGGCAGGTGGACACCCGAAGATCTGTTGATGACTGCGCTCGCGAGTTGCTTTACGACGACGTTCCACGCAATCGCTGGGTACTCGAAATTTGAATACACGGACTTGGCGGTGGAAGCGGAAGGAACCGTGAGTAAGACGGACACCGGCTATAGCTTCAACGAGATTGTTATCCGCCCCACCTTGACGATTGCCAGTGAAGAAAACCGGCAGCGAGCGATCAGTCTCTTGCATAAGGCGAAAGAGCTTTGTCTGGTCTCTCGTACGCTGGCAGCATCTCAGAGATTTGAAATCCAAGTCGAGATCGGCAGGCATTCACTGGTCTGAATGCATTCACTATTCTGAGATCGCGGGCTGATCTTCAGCCTTGGGCGGGAGGGTCTTATGAGTCGAATCCAAGAAAATCTGATTGACCTAACGCATACCACCGCGGAGAGGCCAGCAAAATCTGAATCGGAGCTGTCTGCCGGGTTGGTTTCACAATTCACCATGAAAGATGGAACAGACGTTTCGCTTCGGCCGATCCACCCCGATGACGAACCGCTGATGGCGCAATTCCATCAAACGCTTTCTGGCCGCAGTGTCTACATGCGCTACTTTTGCTCCCTCAGCTTGGAGTCGCGCATGGCGCACGAGCGCCTGGTTCGCATTTGTCACGTTGATGGTGAGCGCGAGGTAGCTTTGGTGGTGGATTGCACAAACAAAAGGACGGGGCAGCAGCAGATCCTGGGAGTGGGCAGACTGATCAGACTCGACGTACAGGATGAGGCCGAAGTTGCCATTCTGGTGTCCGATCAGTACCAGAAACAAGGCCTGGGAACCGAATTATTGCGCCGGTTGATCCAGATCGCGCGTGATCAGAAGCTGCATCGGGTATCCAGTGAATTGTTGCGTGACAATCTGGTCATGCAGGTCATTGTCAGAAAACTTGGCTTTCGTTTTCGTCTTTGCCCCGGCGCATCGATTCCTGCAGTGCTGGAATTGTGATTCCTGACCTGTGATCACAGTCACATGGAACGGTAACCGCGGTCATACGCTCCTACTGCTGGAAGGAATAGAAATTAGGAATGGAAAGAGTGACTTATGTCACAAACATCTTTCGCACTACTCACAGAACGGGAAGAAACATTCTCCACGATGAAAGCACTGGTTTTTTACGGACCGGGTCAGATCGGCCTGGAAACGGTGCCCATCCCGAGGCCACGAGCGGGTGAGGCAGTAATACGCGTAACCCTCACCACCATTTGCGGTACGGACCTCCACATTCTGAGAGGCGAATACCCCGTCAAGCCCGGCTTGATCATCGGCCATGAGCCCGTGGGCATCATCCACGAGCTTGGAGAAGGCATAACCGGATACGAAGTTGGAGATCGCGTCCTCGTGGGTGCAATTACACCATGTGGACAGTGTAATTCTTGTTTGGGTGGAAACTGGTCGCAGTGTGGTGGACCACTCGGCGGCTGGAAGTTTGGCAATACCATCAACGGCGCTCAGGCGGAATACTTGCTTGTGCCACACGCCCAGGCAAACTTGGCTAGAATTCCCGACGAACTGGCCGATGAGCAGGTTGTATTCTTAGGCGATATTGCTTCCACAGGCATCTCGGCGGCGGAGAGTGCCGACCTCGAAATAGGCGACACGGTGGCGGTCTTTGCTCAAGGCCCGATTGGCCTCTGCGCAACGGCCGGAGCAAAACTATTAGGGCGCGAGTCTGATTATCGCGGTCGAGTCCGACCCGGTTCGCACCGAGATGTCAAAGCGTATGGGTGCGGACGTTGTGCTCGACTTTACCAAAGAAGATGTGGTCGAGAGTATCAAGCATCTCACTCGCGGACGGGGCGTCGATGTCGCTATCGAGGCTCTGGGGACTCAAGCTACGTTTGAGAATGCCCTCCGCGTTCTCAGACCGGGCGGAACTCTCTCCAGCCTGGGTGTGTACTCTGGAAAACTCTCAGTGCCGATCGAGTCGTTTGCAGCTGGCCTCGGCGATCACAAAATTGTCACCACGCTCTGCCTTGGCGGCAAAGAGCGGATGCGCAGGCTGATGGAACTGGTTCGGCATGGGCGGCTAGATCTGACCCCGCTTCTGACCCACACCTTCGCACTCGATCAGATCAACGTGGCATATCAGGTCTTCGCTGAACGGAGCAACGGTGTGATCAAGGTTGCAATCAGGCCCTAGTTGCAATCCGGGGGACCGCAGACTCGGCAAACGAGTCAGCGGTCCCTATTTCCCTTCCTGCAGGACAGACTAACCAGAGCAAGTCATTTTCCGGCGAGGCGTTCCCTTACATAAGCCACTCCCAAGACACGCCGATCTTACCTAGTCATCGGACAGGAAATCACACATCCATGTGCGCGAAGGCCTGGCAAAGAACTATCTGGCATGACCGTGCTTCCCTAACGCTGCCCTGAATTTGTGATCCCGATCACAACGGACGGTGACCTTCACCACTGCGGTCGTATCGCTCCCCAGCGAGAATCATCGTGTACAGACGGTATGAGCCCCAGAACTTAAGGAGAAACCAATGCTGCACGGGCAATTTGATTCTTCAGCTGGAATGCTGTCGAAACTTCTTTTAATCATTTGGTTGGGAGTTCTCTTCGTACCTGGCGCACACGCCGTCCCCAGCTATTCACGGCAGACAGGACTACCCTGCGCGTCCTGCCACTACGCTCCGCCGGAACTGAATGCCTTTGGTAGACAATTCAAGCTGGAAGGCTACACGTTTGCCACCAAGGCGGAGGTGAGTGATGAGAAGAAAGACCACAATTCCGTCCTACAGCTTCTGGAGGCATTTCCTCTTTCTGCAATCTTTGATACTTCTTTCACGGCGACCAAGTCACCTCAGCCAACCACTCAGAACGGGAACTTCCAGTTTCCTCAGGCTGCGTCTCTATTCCTGGCCGGCGCCTGGACCAGCCATGTTGGCAGCTTTGTGCAGGTCACTTACAACACGCAGGGCGATCACTTCAGTTGGGATAACACGGATATTCGCTATGCCAATAAGGCAGGCCAGTTGTTTGGAAAGCCTTTCACATTCGGAATCACGCTCAACAACAATCCGGGCGTCGAGGATCTTTGGAACAGCACACCGGCGTGGGGGTACCCCTTTGTGGGAAGCAATGTCGCTCCTGGACCTTCCGCACGGGCGATTATCAATGGAAGTCTCGCTCAGGATGTTGCAGGAGCGGGCGGCTACACGATGTGGAACGATCACCTCTACCTGGCGGGCACGATTTATCGATCAGAACATATAGGTGGTGCACAGCCCAATTCTGGCGCAGGGTTTGCTCACAATATCCGGGGTATGGCCCCCTACTGGCGGGTGGCCTGGCAGACTTCTACCAAGAACAACTATTTAGAAGTTGGCGGCTACGGCATGCACGTAAAGAGCACTCCGAACGCGATTACCGGTCTCATGGACGGGTACACAGACTGGGCCGCGGACTTTCAATACGACCGGACGATTCCTCAGTTCAAGAACGACGTGCTTTCCATCCGTGGAAGTTATATTCGGGAGAACTCGTCCCTGCTGGCGACCTTCGCTGCTGCCGGTGCAGCTCAGGTTGCTCACCATCTGAACACTGCACAGGCCAATGTCGAATACCACTTCGGCACGAGATTTTCAGGGACGGCCGGATTGTTTGACGTAACCGGAACCGCCGACTCCCTGCTCTTTGCTCAGGCTGCCGTATCCGGAAGCGCTAACGGGAGTCCTCAAAGTAACGGATACATTCTGAATGCTTCGTGGTGGCCCGCACAGAACATCGACCTTGCGGTGCAGTACACAGGTTATCTCCGATTCAATGGCGCTCGAATAAACTACGACGGCACGGGACGGAATGCATCTGCAAACAACACGGTTTATTTGCTGGCACGATTTGTTTTCTAGTTTCTCGCAATACTGTAGACTCCTTGCCTGAAAGAACTGCAACATCGAACGGGCTGGGAGTCTACAGCGTCGGCCGAGGGATTTCAGGCTGGCAACGGCTCCCTGTCCTCTGAGGAGATAGACATGCGAGAAGTTGCTCTGCGAATCATTCTGGCAAGCACATTGTGCTGCCTAGTTGTGTCCCCCGCCCTTTATGCCCAGTCCGATGCGGATAAGATTTACAAAACCAACTGTGTCCTATGCCATTCGGCCGATGGCAGTGGAGGCAGCCCAACCGGCAAGGCAATGCACGCCAAGGATCTGCGTTCCGACGAGGTCCAGAAGCAAAGTGACGCGGCGCTCAGTGAAGTGATCACTAAGGGTCGAGCGAAAATGCCGGCGTTTGGTGCGAAGATCAAGCCGGACGATGTAACGAAGCTCGTCGCTTATATCCGAGCCCTGCCGAACAAGAAGTAGCGAGTCCTATACGGCGCCGTTGCCGGTTATTCGCCAATTGGCTGATCGACTCGACCTACACCGGTTACGGTGCGGAAATCCTCGAACGGGGTCAATATTTGCAACCGGCCTCAGGACTCGCATCTCGACAAACAATCTGCTCAACCGCGACATGTTGCCGGCATTAAATCGCTGCCAACACTGTTGTCTGAACAACGGCAAGAAGCACCTGAAGCAGGAACACAAATATGAACGCGACCAACGAATGCCGATATGGCACGGTTGGCACGCGGCACGCCGTGGCCTGGGAACCAATCTCTATAGGCTTGGAGTTCCCGATAAAGTAATTCAGGCCATACTTCGCCACTCGAACGTCAACGTCACGCTTGGCTATTACATCAAGCCACAAACCCAAGATGTTGTTGCAGCCATGAGCAAGTTCGAAGCGGAAATAGCTGCTCACGATTTTGGGGACACCAATCGGACACTAAAACGGACATCGGGTGCAATGCCCGAATCCGTAAACTGATTTTTTCTAAGAGGTTAGGATGGAGCCGACGAGCGGACTTGAACCGCTGACCTGCCGATTACGAATCGGCTGCTCTACCAACTGAGCTACGTCGGCCTGCGTTCGATTCTAAATGGGAGAGCGTCAAGCGTAAAGCGAAGGAGAATCGGGGCAGGATGGGAATATTGGGTGCAAAGTTGCTCTGGCTGGACACAGGTCTCCGCTAAGCGGCGCGAGCGCTCACCAGCGCCTCGTATTCATGCTCAGATTCACCCGGCAAGAGGACCCACATCGTGTACACACCGACCGCCGTCCCTACTGGAATATTGATGAACAGAACGAGGAACGCCAGAACCAGCGCCAGGACGCGGGCCCACGGTTCAAAGTGCAGCAGGCCCCAACCCGCGGAAAATCCCAGCGCCGCTCCACCGAGCACAACGATCGCGACCACACTCAGCAGAGGACGCAGAAAGACCGGCGCTCCCGCCGATCCGCCGGGTGCGAGTAGTGTATTGGCAAGAATATACAGAAGGACGCCGCAGATTGCGTTGAAAGCCGAGATGGCAAACCAGAAAATCGCGAGCAACTGAATGTGTCGCTGCACCCGCTGATGTGGCTGAACCGCCGTGATTGGTCCTAAGATTTGTTTGCCGCACCGGCTGCAAAATGGCTGGCCCGGTTGCACGGTTGCGCCACATCCATCGCAGAACATAATTTCCTCCGCGTCGATTTGTGAAATGGAGCCCATCGCCACAACACGCTGCCTAACGGCTGCTTAATACTTAACGGCTGCTTGACACTGATAGAAGATACGCAATTTGCGCTGCGCGAGTTCCCGCTGCGCACTGCTCGATCAACTAATCTTCACGCAGCTCAGGGTGGCGAACAAACGAAAAGGCCGCCCGGCAACAGGGCGACCTCTTCTTTTTCAAGGGAGAATAGTTCCAACAGAGGATTCAGATTCCGTCGAAACTTTCTGCCGAAATCTTATGGGCCGAAAAAGGGGGGTGTCAAGCGATTTTTGTCAAATAAATGTCTTTGTTTTCAGCTACTTACCTAATCGGTCAATACACGCACGAAACGTCCCAATTTGAGACGGGTGATGGTCGAAAAGTCTGTAACCCAATAAACCGGCAGGACTTAAGAAGTCTTTAATGCTCTGCCGGGTCCGCAGGGTGAGGAGAAGAGCTGCGCGTAGCTGGCTCAGCCAAGTCCAGAGAAATGAACTCAGTTTGTTCGGCGCGACCGAAAACAGGGCCAGGAAAATAGCGCCGCAGCAGCACGCGCGCTCCGCCGAAGGCGACTCCGGCCGCCAGAGATATTGCACCCACGATGATGCAGAGAAGAATGATATTGACCAGCAGGTTGGCGACATTGTCTTTCTTGTCGAAATACGTATTCTCATTCCACGTCACGCTGGCGTCGTAGTTCACCGCGCCTAAAAGAGTTTGCGCATCACTCTGTGAAAGCGGACCCGCGGCGATCGCGACAATGGGTCCGGTACGTTTGTCGAAGAATGGACCGATGTTTTCTACAGCCTCCACGCCAGCCTGCGGTTGAGCCGCATGATTGGCGGCATCGATGCGGTGCAAATGTTCAGCGGCCAACGCCGGCGTAGGGTACTCGATTAACATCAGTGTAGATTCGCCTCCAGCAACCGAGTAGCGCCCGAGCACTACTTCGGGGTTCGCGCCGAAATCCACGAGTTCGGCAGGGAGCGGAGACGTGATCGCGCCCAGACCCAGCGGCCCCTCCGCATACTTTTCCGTGTTCGCCTCGTAGCCGCGGTGCGGCATGAAGGCAAGAATCGGGGGCAGGTTGCCGGCATTTCCGCTGGGACGAGGCAACGCCCCTGCTAGTTCACGCAATCCCGCCGCGGACATTACCGACAGCTCATTGAACACAGCATCGACCACGATGTGGCCGCGATAAAATAGCACACGTCTGTCAGCCGATGCGCCCTGGTCTCCGATCTCTTCCCGCGACATCGCTGGCTGCAGGTAGAACGTGTATGCGCCGAAAGCGCCGCTGGCATCGGCAAACCTTGCGGCGCGGATCTTCAACGTGCGGCCGTCATCACTCTTGTAAGTAGCAGCTTCGAAATCCGTGAAGCCATATTCCTTCAGAAGCGCCGCGTTCGTAGGATCTGCAGCCGCTGGGTCTTTGCTCGGCTGAGCCACCCCTTGTATCTGCCACCCGGCGAATTGCTTTGGGAGGATCGGCGGTGCGGGTGAAACCGCACCGGGGGCGGCGAAGACGACGCTCTCGAAAAGAATAATCATGGCAACGCTCAATATAGACTTGGAAAAAGGCATGGTTGCACCGGATAGGACGGAGTCCCTTCTATAATTAGACCACAAGGGATGAGAAAAAGTTCCTCGTAACCGGTTCCCGGATACCTCTTCCCAAGGTATCCTAACGGGCTCATCGGAGACACCAGTGAGGCGGACGGGCTACCTGATTAGATGAGGCGCGATAAGGCCAACGAACTCCCGTGGCGTTGTGATCTTGGTTTTCTTCCAGAATTTCGGAAAATGTTGCGCAACTCCGGGGCGGCTACGCACTTCGCCGTATTCCTCCAGGATAGGTCGCGACACGTAAAGGTGCGCCGGTTTGCAAACGGCGACCAGGGGAACAGTGCGCTGGAGGGCTGAGGAAATCAATACGTTTGTGTCGATTACCAGACGAAGGGAAAGCATCCTCTCTTCGGCTTCCGCGACCGGGAAGCCTTGATGATCTGGTCAATTTCACGCGAGCTCATCTTGCTCGTCCCGCTCCGTTTCGACTCTTCCCCAATAACTCGCAATAGCTCGGGCTCGGGAACGGCTAGCTTCACGTAATCGCGGATGCTTAACAATACGGCTTTGGGGCTACCGCGCTTTCGATCATCAGGGACTGGCGCTCGTCGTCGACCCGACGCAGTAGCTGCGCAAAATTTGCACGGGCGTGTAAAGCCGAAACTACAATCGTGCCATGCTTACCTGTGGTCGTGGTGGGGGACATAAATCTCCATTTCAGCTGTCCGCATGAACAGTTCCCCACACCTACAGTCAAGGTTAGTCGGGATTGAATCCTCGACGGCCCACGCCTGCATCAACCTCGTTCTGAAATATCAGTCTGATGAATCTGGCGAAGCTACTGACCCGCGCCCTTGTCCATCTTGCTGGCGACCTTGACCCCGCTCAGCCCATTCGCATACTTGGCGATGCCACGATAGAGCGATTCGGCGATGCGCTCGCGGTACTCGCTGGAGGCAAGGCGATGCTCGTCGGTAGGATTGCTGACAAAAGAAATCTCCGCCAGGATCGATGGCATGTTTGCGCCGATCAGCACAATAAAAGGAGCCTTCTTCACGCCGCGGTCGCGAATTGCGGGGCTCTTCACTGCGAGGCCGCTATGCAGCGAGGCCTGGACATCTCCGGCAAATTCACGCGACTCTTCGATCTTTTCTTTGAGGGCGATCTTCTTCACCAAGTCCTGCAGTTCGTAGATGGATTTCTCCGAAACTGCATTCTCGCGCGCAGCCACCTCCAGCGCTTCCGACGACGAAGTGAAATTCAGGTAGTAGGTCTCCACTCCTCGGGCGGCCGAGTCGCGACTCGAGTTGGCATGAATAGAAACGAAGAGATCGGCGCGCGCCTGGTTGGCGATTGCCGTGCGGGTTTCGAGCGGGATGAATGTATCGTCTTTGCGCGTATAGACTACCTCCGCGCCTAGCCGGGTCTCGAGCAGTCTGCCTAGCCGGCGGCTCACGTCGAGCACCAGATCTTTTTCTTCCAGCCCGTTCGGTCCGATCGTGCCGGTATCATGCCCTCCGTGCCCAGGATCAATTACGATCTTTCCGATTTTTAGTCCGAGAGCGCGAATCAGAGAACGCTCGCCAGCCGCGGTAGGCTTGGCTTCGCGAGTACCCAGATCGGAAGCGCTTGCCGATCTGCCCGAAGCGAGCGTGCCTGCGGCAGTTCTGTGCCGGGAGTTGGTTGGATCGCCTCCGCCAGTCTGGGCAAGGGTTCGATCCAAGCCTTCTGCTTGATCGGAGAGATCATTATCCACAACCTTTTTCGTAGCGATGACATTGCGCTGTGTGATCGACGCCTGCTGCGCCGGTCGTACGCTCCGCTTCGCGGAGTCTAAGGCGGGGACTGCAGCACTCGCCTCGTCAGTATCGTCGGCATAGATTATTTTTTTTACCACCCCGGATCCGGTCTTCTTGCTGCGAGAGGAAACCTCTGGTCCCGTTGTCATCGAGGCTTTACTTACTTCTGGATCGGTTCCCAAAGCTCTCGCACTTTCCGCGGTCGCGGCACGTGCGAAGGCAGTGACGTCGTTCTCCGAGGAATGCGAATCCAGTTCGTCTGTGGATTTCAGCGCGCTCCCGAGCGCTCGCTCTGCTGAAGAGTTCTCGCCAGTGTCTTTGCGCTGTCTGGTCCGCCTATCCTTGCCATGGATGTCGATGATCAGGCGGTAGGGGTTGGGCAGCAAGAAGGCGTCGTAATCGGAAAGATTGTCAACCTCGAGCACAACCCGCGTGCGTCCCGGCGCAAACTGAGCAACGCGAACTTTCTTCAAAAAACCATCATCCACGTCGAAGCTCTTGCCTACCAGCGTGGAGGCCACTTTGGTACCACTCAAATCGAAAAATATGCGGGAGGGTGTTGCGATTCTCTGGGAGGAGAATTTCACATCGCCTTCCACATCGATGGCGACGCGTGTGTAGTCGGGCGTAGACCAGTGTCGGATGCCCGTCACGCGTGGCAACCGCCCGGAATGCGCTTCCGATGACTCGTCTTTTGCCGATGGCGCTCGGGAGGCAGGGGAGGCGTGACTCTCGGAACCCACTCCTGCGTCTCTAATGCTTGTGGCGTCTTTCGGCGATCGCGCCACCTCGGGGGCCGGTCGCGTTCGCCCTTCCTTCTCAGCTTCTGCTTGCTGGTCTAGCTCCAAAATGGCCTGACGCGCATCGTCGGCCAGTCGATTGTGAGGATAGTGACGCAGAAACTCCTCGAAGGTGGAACGCGCCGCTTCAGAATCGTTGAGATCGTCTTTGTAGATTTCAGCAACTGTGAAGAGGCCATCGGCGCGGTACTTGCTGCCGGGATATTCCCGGCGCAAAAACTTGTATTGCTCGATAGCTTTGTTCAGGATTTTGTCATCTTCGAAACGCCTCCCCATTTCCACCAGCGTCTCGGCCACTGCAACCACGCTGGGGTCGGCCTTCGTCGACGCAGGCGCGCCTAGATAAACCAAGCGGTAAGCATTCACCACGCGCTGGTAATCGTGGCGCGTCCTATCGGCGGGGGGACGGCCATTCAGCGCCTCACGCATCCGCTCGGCGGACGCGAAGTGCTCCCGCGCCCAGCCGTCGGAACGGTGCAACCGCGCCTGTGCCGGCTGCGCGGCCAATAAGGCCAGCACCAGCAACGCTCCCCACAGACCACGCTCCCGCCATGAGCTTTTCAAAGTCACCAGCCCGCGCTTTCGTCCCTAGCTCGTTGAGTCAGTCGGTGAACCTAACCTGGGTGCCCGAGAGATAGACAAGTAAACAGATGCCGCAAACTTAGTCGGTGTTGCTGATGTAGAGTACGCCTCGCGCATCCCGTTGAATCTTTACGGGATCGTGCGCAACGCCGCTCCGGCCAAAGGGAGAACCGCCGTAGTACAGATCGGTGATTCGTCGAACGTAATTCTGGGTTTCGGCGTACCGGGGCACGCCTGAACTGCGCGCCACCGCGCCCGCGCCCGCGTTGTATGCGGCCAGGGTCAGTTTGATGTCGCCACCATAACTTTCAAGCAACTGCTTTAAATGACGAACACCGGCGTCCACGTTTTGTTCCGGATCAAACGGATTTTTTACGTTCAACTGTCGCGCGGTTGAAGGCATCAGCTGCATTAGTCCCATCGCGCCTTTGCGCGACAGCGCGTTTGGATTAAAGTTCGACTCCACTTTCACCACTGCGCGCACAAGATTTGGGTCCACATTATGCCGGGCCGCAGCCTGCTCGATGGCGCTATCAATGTCAGCCCCGGTCGTCGCCGTCGTCAACGTGTTGCTGAAGTTAGCGGCCACAATCTTGGCATTCGCCGACTGGTTCGATTCTCTGCCTACGTACTGGTTCACTTCGGCAGCCGCGGATCGTGCCGCACGCATGGCCGCGGCATTCGGTGGCGGCACGGGCTTCCAGCGACTGTCTTTGGAACTCCAATACCTCAGAGTGGGCCGGGGTGTCTGGGCTTCCTGAGTATGCCGTGCGGGCCTCGTCGCCGCAGAGTCGTTGACGTAAATCTTGCGGCCATGCTCATCAGTGGCGGTGATCTTTTCGGACGATCCGTCGCCATCGGTGGCACGGAGTTGGGGTGCGAAAGAAAAAGAGGTCGCGGCTACGGTGCTGGCCATCAGGGCGATTTGCAGGCGCTTGCGCATACCGGGTTCTTAGACCTCGCTTACTGGCGAAGACGGACCGCATCTTTGCGTGTTGCTACCCGGAACCCGACGGAGAATTCTTGAACCAGAGTAAGACAATTATAGGCGTGCGGGAAAGGACGGGCAATCGCCCCGAAGGGCGTAGAACCACCGAAGTAATCTCGGTAAGCGATTGAAAACACGGGATCTGCTACATTGGCCAATTAGTTTTCGCCAAGCCCTACTCACCGGTTTCGCAGGGATCTCGATTAAGTCCTAGCCGCCGGAAGCTAGCGCCTCCATCAACTCCGCTTCGGTTACTACTCGGAACTCTATATCAGCCTTATCGCAAGCGGTTCGCAGGAACGCAAGTAGTTGATCGCGTAAGACATGACTGAACGTGTAGATTCCCATCACGTCACCATCCACGCCTGGCAAGACGACTCCAGTGACCCGCGATCCAATTAGCCTTTGGCGGTCCACCCGTTGCGCAAGACGAATATCCGCTTTGGATAACACTGGGGGAGGCGTCTCCAATGAGGAGAGAAATATGACTTGCGCACCTTGGGTCCAATCGAAGTATTCGGCATCGAACGCGCGTTGTGCATCCTCCGGTCGTAAAGCGTCTACGAAAGTGAACTGGCGACCGCTGCCGCACGGAAACGTCACTCGAGAATTGCTCACCAGCGCGCTTGCCAGTAGTTTCCTCGCATCCGCTGACAAGCCAGCGTCCACCGCTGGTGGGATGACACGCCAGCCAACCAGGCAACGAAAGATCCCCGCCGAGACTGCCAGCGGCAATTCCCACCGGTCATCGCATTGGTCAAAGCACACGTAAATTGCTTTTAACATGAGCCATCGGGAGCGCCACTATGGCGCGTCAGACGCCGGCACAGGAGTAAAAATGGTATTCTCTGCCCAATCGTAAGCTCTCCCCGCACCAGAGGAAGAGGCCTCATACCCAATGAATCCTCCGACCGCGCACCCTACAATACCTCCAATCGCCGTACCTAGCCCTGGCTCCGCCAGAGTGCCCACGTACGCTCCGCCTGCGCCCACAGCCTTGCATCCTGCCCAGGCTCCCACCCAGCCGGCGACGACTTGCGTGGAGCGGCGAAGAGGATTGCTAGAAACTACAATGGAATAAACGTCGATCGCGACCGCGGCCACAAGCAGAACGCGACCTCCATAGCGGAAGTATTTGGCACCCTTAAATACGAATTCTCCCGCAGCACCAGCCGGACTATGGTCGGCGATGCCGAACTCGTTGAACGTCCCCTTCTGATTCCAGTGGAAATCAACCGCTTGCGTCTTAACGTTGTAACCGTAGTCCAGACGAAGATTTCTTTTGCCGGCAACGTCTTGGATAAAAAGTCGCGAAGTGGATCCGCCTTGTGGAGTCCAGCCTCTCGGCGAGAGTTCAATGGCTAAGCCGTTGGTCCCCGGAACTGGTATCCTGATAACGGAAGCTAAGCCAATCGCCGCAGGGATAGATCCGTCGACGGGGGCATCGTGAGCCCGGAACATTTCGCCCTGAGCGATCACCGACCCTTCCACCGCGATCGCTGCGTTGGCCCAGGTCGCCCCAACCGGGCCTATGCGGGCTTGTAAAGTGGTTTGTCCGTAATCTTTCGCTTCTAAGCGTATGCGCCGGAGATGATCACCCAGGGGCGCAGATACACAGCTTATATCGTAGAAGTTGATCAGATCTGGATCCAGAGCTACCAGTGTCAAATCTTCTCCGCTGGGGCCGCCTCCCCAGAGCGCGATGTCCGACGCCGTATCGCGACTTATAATGAAGGTCGAGTTTACGTAGTGCACTCCCGCGGCGCCAGCGACGGTTCGAAAGTCTGCCATTGAGTTGACTCCCTTAATCGCTATCTGTGTTTGGCTTATACCGGAGAGACTGGCCCAGTGTTCAGCGGATCAGGCAAAGGATACTCCCGGCCTCCGATTCCAAAGAAGAAAAATCTGGATGGAATCCGTATCGCTAGATCGGTGTGCTTGAGAGATCATAGAGAGAGCGAATCGGCTCGGACTGGCGTGTCCTAATTTCCCGCCTAGGCTTTCTCCAAGGCCAACTCCAGTGCATCCAGCGACAAGGATCGCAGCAGATTGCGCCGCATGCCGCGTTCTACATCGGCGAGCCGGTCGGAGGCAGCGGTGATCCAATCAAAATCAGCGACCTCGGCCAGCCGCAAAAGCTGGCTCTGAATGTCTGTGTTGTCGACGAGCCCAGGGGCTCCGGAACTCAAAAACATCAAATCCCGCAATAGCGAATACAGCGTGCGAAGCAGGTGTTCCGTCTTTTGTCGACCCTCAGCGCCCGCGCGATAAGATTCCGTGATCTTGAATAGCGCAGTGTGTTCGCCTCCAAGGAGAGCGGAGTTGAGGATCGTCAGCGCATCGGCGCGTGCCGCCACATAGCTGTCGAGATCGAAACCACGAGCCCGGCCCAGCGCGCCTTCGCAGAGTCGGGCAACTAAATTCCTTTGCTGCGGTTTCCACTCCGGGCGATGCTTGGCCAGGTAGCGTTCCACCTCTTCCACAGGTGAGGCGGCCAAGGCAAATGCCGCCGATCGCGAACGGATCGTCGGAAGTAGTTCTCCCGGATTTTCTGAGAGCAGGAAAATGGTAGCGAACTCCGGCGGCTCTTCCAAAACTTTCAGCAGAGAATTCGCCGCTTCTTTCATGAAGGCCGAGTCGGTGAAGACATAGACGCGCTCCCGCGCTTCGGACGGACGGTAATAGATGGTCTCGATCACCCGCCGGACCTGATCAACCTTGATCATCATTTGCGGAGGGTCCGGAGGGATAATCAGCACATCCGGATGGGTCTGCACGAACAGCCGGGTATCTTTTTTGTCGCTCTCGCGCATGCCGTCGCGTGTCTCCACCGCTTCGGCAAAGCGAGCATCGAGATCGGCAGCTTGCGCGATGCGGAGACAGTTCGCGCATTGTCCGCAGAAATCCGGCAGGCCGTCGGTCTCCGTCGGCGTCAGGCAATTCAACGCTTGCGCCAGCATCAGCGCCAGCGTGTATTTGCCCGAACCCCGCGCACCCGAAAGGATCACCGCATGCGGAAATCGCTCCCGCGCCAGCATGTCGCGCAGGCGATGGACAGTCTCGGCGTTACCGTGAAAATCGGAGAAGCCCATTAGAGTGGATCAGATTCCCGCTCCGCATCCTCGCGGCGCTCAGCAGTCAGATCGTCAACCAGGGATACAGCCGGCGTGACGTGTTTCCGTACCAGTTTCTGAGCTTTGGTCCAGGCGATGCCTATTCTCGGTTCATCAATCTCGAGACGAAGCACAACTAGGTCGCCGGCGCTTGATGCCAAGCGCACTGCGAAACGAAGTAGGGAGAACAACCCGGCCCGTTCTCGTCCACGCGGGTGCAGCGTTCCTTCATATTCATGGCATCGTGCCCTAGCTTAGCTAGCAGCGCCAATCTGAGGGTGCCTGACCCTGGCGTTTTTTGCAAGAGTGGTGTTGTTGCGATTCTGTTCTCAACAGCGGACAAGAGGCGTCGGGACCCTTCTACCAATCCGCCCAAAGATACCAGTTTCCATTGATGTGCCTGAAGACGGGATTCCGGGGTTTTGGGTCTTATGAAAATCCAGACTGGCAACTTGATTCCCAGGTAAGTGATTCAGCCAGCAGCTGTCGAGGTGCATGGTGTCCCCGCCAGAGCCTGAGGCCCAAGCTACCACGCAAATTTTCGGAATTATTTTCTCCGGCGCGAAATACTTCCGTATTATCAATCTGTCCGAGCAGCACAACATATTCTTGTAACGGCCAACCGGGAAATTCGCTTCCGAAGGAGCACGTGGCAAGCCCGAATCTGTTGTCTCGACACCCGTACGCGCGTAGATCGCTCCTACCCGTTCATCTGTCTGAAGTATGTCTCGCAAACCTTCGTAAGCCGCTCGATGGGCGTGGAAAGTCCCGAGGAGTCTGCTCTCTCCAGGCGGTTCTCGAGAAACATCCGCACAGACAGCCTCGACGCGGCTTTTGACTGTAGGATCATCAATTCGTCATCAGGCTTCGAGCCAATTTCAGCTTCCGCTGCACAACCTCCATAATCCGCTGATGCGTCTGCGCCGGTGTGCCTCTGGCATCCACTGCCGTGACGCGTTGCGGCTCTCTTGCGGCGATCGCCAGGTAGCCTTCGTGCACGCGCACGAAAAATGAGCGAGTCTCCTGCTCGAAGCGGTTCTCGTCGGTGTGTTTGCTGCCATTCTTGCCTGCGCGGTCGGCGACGCATTGGTTGCGCTTCCGGGCGCGCCCAACGCTCTTCGCCGGATCGGAGTTGAGCAGGATGGTCAGATCAGGCTGTAAATCTCCGCACAGGACACGATGAAGTTCGAGTACCGCTTCACTGCCCAGCTTGCGCCCACTGCCCTGGTAGGCTTCCGTGGAATCGGTAAAGCGGTCGCAAAGCACGATGTGCCCGTGCTCCAGCGCCGGCTGAATCACTTCTGCGATGTGCTGTGCTCGGGAAGCAAACATCAAAGCCATCTCCGCCATCGGCGATAGACCCTGCGTCGCCGAGTCGAGCAATACACTCCGAATCTTCTCGCCGGTCTGTGTCCCCCCTGGCTCGCGCGTCTCAACCACTTTATGCCCGGCTCCGCGCAGCTTCGCTGCCAGCTTTCGCATCTGCGTACTCTTGCCGGTTCCGTCTAGACCTTCGAACGTGATGAATTTCCCGCGCCGTGACATCGTCGGAATGATAGCAGCGCTGCTGCGTCCCTGTACCGGCCCTTTGATGACTGCTAGAATCTAAAATTCTCAAGTGAGATCCATTCGTCGACACCATGGGGGCCTTGTAAAAATGAAACTCTCCAGATTTCTGGGAGTGATCTGCGTTCTTTTCTTCTTCTCTTTCTCACTGTGCAGTTGGTCGGCGACGCCGACAACCATAACCATTTCTGTCGACGCTACCTCAGCTCCGCGCAAGATCTTCCACGCCAAGCTCAAGATTCCCGCGAGCCCTGGAGACCTCACCCTCTACTACCCGAAATGGATTCCCGGCGAACACGCTCCCGATGGACCCGTGATTGACCTGGCCGGGCTCAAATTCACTGCCGGCGGCAAAATTCTGAAGTGGCGCCGCGATCTGCTCGACGGCTTCACCATCCATGTCGACGTTCCCCCTGGCCAGACGGAAGTGAACGCCGAACTGGATTTTCTTTCTCCTGCAACCTTCGAAGGCGGCTTCTCCGCAGGTTCTTCCGCGACCGACAAGATGGCAGTCATCAGTTGGAATCAGGTTCTGCTTTACCCGAAAGGCTGGAAGTCCGACGATCTAACCTATGCAGCAACTTTAAGACTTCCCGCCAATTGGAAATTTGGTACACCCTTGCCCATCGCGTCCACCTCTGGCGAAAACGGCGAAACGCAGATTACATTCAAACCATCGTCCCTCACGATGCTGGTCGATTCGCCCGTAATCGCCGGCGAGTTTCTTAAAGTCGTCAAGCTTGCCGATGACCCGCTTACCGAGATCGACGTCGCCGCCGACAGCGCCGCCGCTCTCGATCCTCCGCAGGAAGTCTGGGACCACTACAAGAATCTGGTCGAACAGGCCAACAAGCTTTTCGGCGCACATCACTATCGCGACTACCACTTCCTGCTGAGCTTGAGCGATCACGTGGCGCATTTCGGCCTGGAGCACCATGAGTCCGACGACAGCCGCATCGACGAGCGCGGTCTAGTCGACGAAAGCTCCCGCAAAATGTCAGCGAGCCTCCTCCCCCATGAGTATGTCCACTCCTGGAATGGAAAATATCGACGTCCCGCAGATCTCACTACGCCTGACTATCAGCAACCCATGCAAGACGATCTGCTCTGGGTGTACGAAGGTCTGACGAATTATCTCGGCACCGTGCTCACGGCCCGCAGCGCATTGCTCACTGCTGAACAGGCGCGAGACGACTTGGCCCTGACCGCTGGCGCTCTCGATCACACCCCGGGTCGCGCCTGGCGCAACTTGCAGGACACTGCTGACGCTGCCCCCCAACTTTACTTCTCGCCGCAGGCCTGGCACTCCTGGCGCCGCGGAACGGATTTCTACGACGAAGACACGCTGAACTGGCTCTGGGTTGATGTCATCATCCGTCAGCAGAGCAAGGGCGCGAAGACCATCGACGATTTCTGTCAGCTCTTCCACGGCTCCCCCAGCACAGGGCCGATGGTGAAGACTTACACCTTCGATGATGTCGTTTCCGCATTGAATCAAGTCGTGTCTTACGATTGGCGCAGCTTCTGGACCGAGCGCCTCACCAATCACGGTCCCGGCGCTCCGCTGGGCGGAATCGAGGGCAGTGGATGGAGGCTCGTCTACGACGAAACTCAATCTGAAATGGAGCGCGGCGCTGAGGCCGGCTTTCATACCGTCGATGGCTCATTTTCGATCGGCCTCGAACTTCGGGAAGACGGCCTCATTACTGACACCATCGAAGGCATGCCTGCGGCAATCGCCGGAATCGGACCCGGCATGAGGCTGATCGCAGTAAACGGCCGCCAATACTCGGCGGAAGTTTTGCGCGACGCCCTCAAATCCGGCAAGGGTGGCACCGCACCGCTCGAACTTCTGGTCGAGAATACTGACTACTACAAGACCTACAAACTTGACTACCACGGCGGGGAGCGCTATCCGCATCTGGTGCGAGACGATTCCAAGCCTGATCTGCTGACGGAGATTTATAAACCCAAATAGCCTTCGGTGCGAGGAGAGCAAAGACTATGAACTTCGACTTCGGCGAAGCGCCTCGGGGCTCGCCGCGGAAGTTCTCGGCAAAACTGCGGAAGGAGAACCTGGCAGTCTTGCTGCTCGGTCTGAATTTTATCCTGCTTTGCACGAGCATCCCGGTTCACGCCCAAACTTCCATCCTCGGCTTCACTCCCGTATCCGCCGCGCACGAAGCTGAGATCGAAATCAAGTTCAAAGCCATTCCCTCCCCCGACGAAGAGCGCCGCCAGCATCACATCTTCACCGCTGAACCTCACGTCGCCGGCTCCCCACGCAACAATGAACTCGCTCGCTACATCGCCGACCAGTGGCGGCAGGAAGGATTGGAGGACGTCGTCATCCGCCGCTATGATGTCTACGGCAGCAATCCAAAGTTCACTTCGCTCGAAATGGTCGCGCCCATTCATTACCGCGCCATTCTGCGTGAACTGCCCGTCCCCGCCGATCCTGACTTGAAGAACAAAAGCATCAGCTCGGCCTGGAGTGGAATGTCGGCCTCCGGCGAAGTAACGGCTCCGCTTGTCTACGCCCATAGCGGCAATCCCGAAGATTACGAGCTTCTACGCAAGCAAGGTATTGACGTTAAAGGTAAAGTCGTCCTGGTTCGCTACTCCAACCCCTACAGCTATCGTGGCTTCAAGGCGCTCACCGCCGAGCGCGAAGGCGCGGCCGCCCTCCTCATCTACAGCGATCCCGCCGAAGACGGATATAAAAAGGGCAAGGTTGTTCCCAGCGGCCCCTGGGGCCCTGAGTACCACATTCAGCGGGGGGCGATCACATACGACTTCATGGTGCCTGGCGATCCTCTCACTCCGGGATGGGCCTCCATTCCCGGCGCGAAGCGCATTCCTGTCGATGAAGCGGTTTCGATCCCGAAGATCATGGCGCTGCCTGTTTCGTGGCACGATGCCAAGCCGCTGCTCGCCAATCTGGATGGCCCGTTGGCTCCCGACGATTGGCAGGGCGGACTGCCTCTCAAATATCACCTCGGTGGTAAGCGTGTGCGCGTGCACGTGAAGATCGAAATGGACAACTCCACTCAGCCTTATTACGTAGTCGAAGGCCGCATTCGCGGCGCGCAGTTGCCCGACGAATGGATCGTGCTTGGCAATCATCGCGACGCCTGGGTCTTCGGTGGCGTCGATCCCTCAAGCGGCACCGCATCCATGATGGAACTCACCCGCGCACTCGGAAAACTGGCAAAGTCAGGAATGCGCCCGCGGCGCACAGTCGTGGTCTGCAGTTGGGACGGAGAAGAAGTCGGCCTCACCGGTTCCACCGAATGGGGAGAGCAGTTCGCCGACGAACTGCGCAAGAAAGCTGTTGTCTATATCAATGTCGATGAGGCCACGTCTGGACCAAACTTCCATGGCCAGGCCGTAGCGTCGCTCGCGCCCATGCTGGTCGAAACCGCGCACACGCTGCAGGATCCTTCCGGCAAAACTCTGTACGAAGCGTGGAAGGAATCATCCACGCGCGAACGCCATGAGTCCACACCACCGGAAGAAGTCTCTGACTTGAATCTCGCCGACACCCGCATCGGCAGCGGCTCCGACCACACCGTCTTCCTCAACTTCGTCGGCATGCCCGTGCTGGGCTTGGGGTTCGAAGGTCCTTACGGCGTGTACCACTCGGCTTACGATGACTTTTTCTGGATGAACCACTTCGGCGATCCCGGCTACCGCTATCACACTCTGATGTCACAGCTATGGGGAGTGCTCGCGCTCCGCCTCGCCAATTCCGACCTGCTTCCGTTTGACTTCGCCAGCTACGCCTCGAGCATTCGCCAATTCGTGAATGAATTAAGTAAGAGTAAGAACATGTGGGGACCGCAGCCCTCGCCCGCCCTGAGCGGAGCCGAGGGGGATGTCCAGCCGGGCGAAGGCCGGCAGCTGCCACCCCTGGATCTCAAGCCAGTGCTCGATGCTATCGACGACTTCGAAGCCGCCGGCAAGCGCCTCGACGACTCCGCAACCCGCGCCCTAGCTTCCGGCGCAATCGATCCCAAACTCGCCGCGATCATCAATCACGGCACGATGCAAGTCGAACGCAACTGGCTCAACCCCGATGGCATTCCCGGACGTCCCTGGTTCAAACACATTCTGTACGGCGCCCGCTTCACCTACGCGCACCTCGAGTTGCCGGGATTAACCGAAGCAGTCGAAAAACAGGATTGGCCCACCGCTCAACAGCAAGCAGAAATTCTGCGCCAGGCGCTAGCTGGCAACACGAAGCTTCTCAAGCAACTCAACTCTGCACTGACGAGCGAGACTGGCGCTGGAAGGTAATTTCCGAAGAGCCGATTTTGCGTGGCGCAGCGCTGTCAGCCCTGCGACCAGAATTAAACAAGTGTGAATAGCGGCTGTTAGCTCGAGCGGCGCTCGACGACAATTCCCTCTTGATAGGTTGCGCGCTCATCAGGTTTATGGGTATCACACAAGCCGCCACCCTTCGGGGGCGGATTTCCAGGTTTCAGCCAACCGGCGAGCCGCTCCACTGAAGTTCGAATCACAACGTCAGTCAAACTCGAGAACTTCCTGCTCCAGCGGATTACTCCACACCGGGGCGAACGACTGGCGATGCAGCGGGGTCGGACCGTACTGCAACAGTGCCGCCAAGTGCTGCGGCGTGCTGTAGCCTTTGTGTGAAGCCAGGCCGTACTCGGGGAACACTGCGTCCCACTCGCACATCATGCGGTCGCGCTCGACTTTGGCCAGAATCGACGCCGCCGCAATCGACGCGGAAAGCGCGTCCCCATGGATGATCGCCTTTTGCGGAAGTTCGCAATCGAGCCGCATGGCATCGATCAGCAAATGATCGGCTGCGGGCTGAAGCCGCATCACCGCCTCGCGCATCGCAAGACGGGACGCGTGATAGATATTGATCTGGTCGATGCGCGCCGCATCCACCGCCGCCACCGCCCATGCCACTGCGTGTTCACGAATGCGCGGCGCCAGCAGTTCTCGCCGCTCTGCCAGCAGTAACTTGGAATCCCGCAGCCCGCGAATCCGGTAGTCGCGATCGAGAATCACCGCCGCCGCTACCACCGGACCGAACAATGATCCGCGTCCCACTTCATCCACCCCGGCTACCATCACAGCCCCTGACGCCCACGCGTTTTTTTCGTAACGCATAGTGCAGCGCAACGTTTTCAGCAGGCGCAGCTTCACGGCGGACGGAGATAGGGAAAATTCGGAGGCCATCTTTGGAGGGCGTGGCATCGAAGAAAAGGTTTCCCCATCTTCCCCTGCCACGAGACATTCCTGCAAGCCAGAAAACCAAAAAGCCGTAAAAATAATTCCCGGTTCCTCGAGCTCGTTATGCCACTTCCGGGTCATAACTGTCGCCGCAAGGTAAGGCCGCATAGTAACCATTACTTGGAGTACGAACGTACATTGTCCGGCCGGACATGTACTGCTACGTTGGCAGCAGATCGCACGTTCGCTGAGGAGCAGTTTTGGACGCAGAATCCATCCAGCCGGAGCAAGGGAACACGCCGGTAGAAAAGTTAATCCACCTGGCGCTGCCAGTTCGCCTCACTCATCTGGCGAGCGGCGGCCGCGGCGCCCAGGAGATTGCGTGTACCTACGATATCCATCCCCGCGGCGCGCGTCTGCTTAGCTTCCGCGACGTGAAAGTTGGGGACTTGATAACGGTCGAGCGCGGGCGCAACAAATCCATGTGCCAGGTCGTCTGGACAGCGGATCCGAAATCTGCGCTGCGCGGCCAGTTCACAGTAGAGTGCGTTGAGGGCAACAGAATTCCCTGGGAAGACGAATTGCGGCAAATGCAGGAGCAGTATCTGCCCATCACGGCAGACGGCGGCCCTAAGAAGCAGACCGCTATGAATACCTTCAGCCGAGGCGACCAGAACCGACGCCGCCGTCCGCGATTCCAGGTCGAAGGAGGAGCTGATCTGGTGGAGGTCGGAGGTCGATCTAGCGTCGGCCGCCTGGAACAGCTTTCAGAATACGGTTGCCTGATCAGCGCCAGCGACCTTCTCGTCCCTGGAACCGGCCTAAGGCTGGCTCTTAACATTTACGACGTCAGCGTCGCGTTGAAAGGTAACGTCAGATACACGGCCGGAAACCGCGCCATGGGCGTTGAGTTTCACGAGATCCGGCAAGGCGATCGTCCCCTGCTCGATTATGTCTTGAGCCAAGTGAAGAACCGTCGCAGCCGTGACTTCGCGGACCTCGAGGTCGTCACCGAACCCTTAGCAGCGGCAGCAGTTGCGGGGTAGGAATTGATTCATGCCGTGTCCGCAGTAAAATCAGGCGCACCAATCTTGGAACTTTCCCGTTTTAGTTATTCGACATCGCGCAGTTATTCGGCGTCGCGCAGGCGCGCAGCTTTGCCTTTAAGGCCGCGCAGATAGTACAGTTTGGCGCGGCGAACCTTGGATGAACGCAGCAGATCCACCTTGTCGATCACTTTGGAGTGGACCGGGAAAATACGTTCCACGCCTTGGCCGAAGCTAATCTTGCGCACGGTAAAACTGGCTTGCGGTCCGTTGTCGCGCTTGATGACCACGCCTTCAAAGGCCTGTAAGCGCTCTTTGTCGCCTTCTTTGATCTTCACGTGAACGCGGACGGTGTCGCCGGGGTGAAACGCGGGGATGTCGGTGCGCTGGGTTCTGGCCAGCAGTTTTTCGATAATAAGGTTTGACATGTTGATTAGTCCTTCTGAATTCTAAAATTCTGATTCTGACTTCGAAAAATCTAGATCCGCGGTTTCTCGATCCCGTTTCCCTTGATGTCGGCTAAGAACTTTTGGTCTTCGCGGCTCAACACCGCGCCTTCCAGCAAGTCAGGTCGATTGCGAAACGTCTTTTCCAGCGCCCGTTGACGACGCCAACGCCGAATTTCTTCGTGGTTGCCAGACATCAGCGCTTCTGGGACCGCGATTCCGCGAAACTGCGCTGGCCGCGTGTAGTGAGGATAATCCAGGAGTCCGTTAGACCCGCAAGTCGAATCCGCACCACCTGCAGTCCTCACTTTCACATCCACCGTAAACGATTCCTGCTGCGTCGACGCTTCATTTCCTACAGCGCCCGGAAGCAGCCGCATGATTGCTTCCACGATCACCGCAGCGGCTATTTCCCCGCCACTCAGAATATAGTCGCCGATAGAAATTTCCCGATCGGCCAGAAAATCCGCTACTCGCTCGTCGACTCCCTCGTACCGCCCGCAAACCAAAACGATCCGGTCGAGTGCGGCCAGTTCCGCTGCGACGCTCTGATTAAATGGTTGCCCCTGCGCCGACAGCAGGACTACCGACTCCTTCACTCGGCCCGCGAGACGTTCTTCCCGCGGAGCCACGGGCATCGATTCCAAACATTCAAACAGCGGTTCCGGCTTCAGCACCATGCCTTCGCCGCCGCCAAAGGGACGGTCATCCACGCTGCGGTGACGATCGTGAGTAAACTCCCGCAGATCGTGGACTTTAATTTGCGCCAGCCCCATTTCCTGGGCCCGGCGTGTAATGCCGTACTCCAACGGTCCACGGAAGAAGTCCGGAAAGATGGTTACAATGTCGGCCTTCATCGCGGAACCCAAAATCTTCAACACAGAGGGCACAGGCAACCCGGAGGCTTTTCCCCTGACCCTCGGTGTCCTCTGTGTCTAATGCTTTTTCCTTCCCTCAGCCTGCTCGCGTTTCTCCTCAGCTGTTAGCGGAGCGTTCACCTCGAGCAGACCTTCCGGCAAGTTCATGCGCACCTGCCGGCGTTCCAAATCCACGCTCTCGAGATATGCCTCGGCGAACGGAATCTCCACCAGGCGGGCGACATCGCGCACCATCAACAGCGGCGCTTCGCCCGCTCCAAATTCAACATCCTCAATGCGTCCGAGGTCGCGGCCGCGATCAAGCACTGAACAACCCACCAGGTCGCTAACGTAATTCCAGCCCGCTTGCAATTCCGAGCGCTGACTCTGCGGGACCTGCAACTCGCATCCCACCAGCGTTTCGGCCTCGGAAATAGAATCCACTCCGGCGAACTTGAAGACCAGCAGCCCTTTGTGCGGCCAGAAATCTTGCACTTCAAGTTCGCGCCTGGTCTTGTTCGGTTCCCGCGGCAGTGCCAGAAGCCTCATGCCCAGGGCGAAACGCTCAGGAACGTCGCTGTAAATCTCGCCCGCAACTTCGCCGCGGCGGCCCTGCGTTTTCACCACGCGAGCCAGCGTAATGAAGTCACCACTGGTTTCAGGCTTTTGAATGGTGCGGTCCCTGCCCCGGCGCACTGGCCTCCGCCCGATTCCCATCGCTGCTGGTTAACTTCAACGTCAGTCGATTACTTCCAGCGTGTATCGCTTACGTGCTCTCACTCCGGCGGCGCTAAGGAGCGTCCGCAAAGCGCGCACGTTGCGCCCTTGCCGGCCAATGATTTTGCCCACGTCCGCTTCGGCAACTTCCAACTCGATCACGTCGTCATCGAGATGATCGACGTAGACCGCGTCCGGCGCATCCACAATCCACTTCGCAATCTGTTCGATAAGAGCGCGAACATCTCCCGTGGTTTCAGTCATAGCGATCGGTTAGGCCAGGGAAGCCGCTGGAGCAGCCGCGGGCTTCGAGTACAGCTTGCCGACACGCTCTGACATTTGAGCGCCCTTGGAGACCCAATAGTCGACGCGATCGCGCTTGAAGTCGATGCTGGTGGGATTGGTTCGAGGATTATATGTCCCCACAACTTCCACGGGCCGGCCATTGCGCGCGCGCGCTTTCTCAATCACAACGACGCGGTAAAACGGTTGTTTGCGCGCACCCATGCGCGACAGTCGAATCATTAACACAGAAGTATATCCTTGTTCCGGAAGAGTCCGGCGAGGTCCAAACAAACTCTTATTATGCCGGAGGTTAGCGTGAATGGCAATAGGCGTTGGACGCGGATGAACGAGGATAGTGTCTTAGTTTCGATCTAGGGGTAGAGCTCAAACGGCACTCCTGAGGGAATCGTAAGCTACCCGGTGGTTGAAGAATTCTTCAATGTTGCGCGCAAGCGGTTCGCTAAACCGGAATGAGCGGTCCGAGGCCGAGCAGTAGCTAGCACCGTGCTCCGCCCTCGGCTGGCTGTGCATCCTTCACCCGCCCTTTCTTTGGAAGGTTTGCGGATCGCAGACAGACACCGCATGTCGTGGTATGACTCGCTCATCGTCGCGGCGGCTCGGGAGGGCCACTGCGAGAGGCTCTATCGCGAAGACTTCCAGCATGGCCGGAAGATTCGAGATATGCGGATTGAGAATCCCTTTGCCGGACGGGCGAAATCCAACATCTTTCCTCATCCTGCTAGACTCAAACGTTTGGAGGTAGCCCTTTGCCCGCGGTCTATATTCTCTCCGGGGTCCGGACACCGATTGGAAAATTTGGCGGATCACTGGCGTCGCTAACGGCGGCTGACATGGGCGTGGTCGCCGCCAAGGCCGCGATGGAACGTGCTGGAATCCAGCCGGAGCAGGTGGAAGAAACTATTTTCGGCAATGCACGGCAGGCGGGGGGCGGACCGAATCCGGCGCGTCAGATTTCTATCCGCAGCGGAGTGCCGCAGGAAGTTCCAGCTTTCACGGTGAACAAGGCCTGCGCCTCGGGACTGAAGTCTATTGCACTGGCTTACCAGGCGATTCTGCTCGGCGATGCAAGTTGTATGCTGGCTGGGGGCACGGAGTCCATGTCGCGCATGCCTTTTTATCTCGAAGCGCGCTGGGGATTTCGGCTGGGCAATCAGGAACTCGTCGACGGTATGTATCGCGACGGATTTTTCTGCCCCATGGCGAAGATGGTGATGGGCGAAACCGCCGAAGCACTGGCCGAGCATTACAAAATTTCCCGCGAGGAACAGGATGAGTATGCGCTGCTGTCGCAAACCCGCGCCGCGCGAGCGATTGCAGCAGGACGCTACGACGCCGAACTTGTCCCGGTGACGATTGAAAGCAAGAAAGGTGTGACTACCTTCAGCCGCGACGAACATCCGTTTCCCGGCTCCAGCATGGAAAAGCTGGGAAAGCTGGCGCCTGTGTTCTCGAAAACGGGGACCGTCACAGCGGGAAATTCTTCAGGGATCACCGATGGCGCAGCCGCCGTGGTCTTGGCGAACGAACATTTCGTGAAGAAGAACAACCTGAAGCCGCTGGCGCGAATCTCGGCCGTGACTTCGGCGGGAGTTGATCCCCGCACGATGGGGATCGGGCCCGTCCCGGCACTGCGCAAACTGGAAGAGAAACACAACCTCAGAGTCCATGAATTTGGATTGATCGAATTGAACGAAGCCTTCGCCGCCCAGGTGCTCGCCTGCGACCGCGAATTGAACTTCAACCGGGACCGGCTCAACGTCAACGGCGGCGCCATCGCCCTCGGGCATCCCATCGGCTGCACGGGAACAAGAATTACGGTGACCTTGGTCCACGAGATGCTGAAGCGCAACACTCGGCGCGGCGTGGCCACAGTGTGCGTCAGCGGCGGCTTGGGTATGGCCTTGGCGCTGGAAAACGTGGTGTGACGAAGGCGGCTTCTGCTATGCTTTTCGCGCTCCTCAGTCGGAGGCTGGCGTCGCGCCGGGGCTCCCGGCGACCAATATTAATTATGAAGGAGGCTACCGTGATTCGATGGATGGTGCGTGGTTCGTGTTTCGTTGCGTTGCTGGTGATCGCACAGCTCGGGTTGGCGCAGGAGTTTTCCGCGGACGTAGTGAACACGAAAGACAATGGAGAGCTGAAGAAGCTTTACGCAGGAAGGGACAAAGTACGGTTCGAAGTCGAGACCGGGAATGCGGGGATGGGACCTACCGCCGTCATCCTTGATGAGGGGCAAAATAAATATACCGTGGTCATGTCGGAGCGGCGCATGTACATGGACGCGCCGACGACGATGGTTAAGCCCTTGATGACTCATTACTGGCGCGTGCAGGACGTAAACGACGCCTGCCCGGAGTGGAAGAAAACCGCGGAACAGGCGGGAACCTACAAGAACTGGGGCAGCTGCACGAAGATGGGCAGCGACAGTCTGAACGGACGCAGCAGCGTCAAGTACGAGGGTGTCTCCAACAAGGGCGAGAAGAGTCATATATGGGTGGACACGAAACTGCGCTGTGTCGTGAAGACCGATGAAGCGGCGGGCGGCTTCGAGCTGCGCAATATTCACGAAGCGTCGCAGCCAGCGAGTCTGTTTGAGGTTCCCGCAGGCTACACGAAGTTTGATATGGGCGGCATGATGAAGCAGCCGCGCTGAAGGCTGACCGCGAATGCGGCCGCGTTGACTGCGGGAAAACGCGGTCGCTATACTTTCTGTAAGAGGCTGCCCCGAGGAGAGCGAATGGCCCTTTCTGCGGTAATCGTGGACGATGAGCAGCTCGCCCGCGACGAGCTTGCCTTTCTCCTGAAAGCGGCTGGGGATGTGATTGTTGTAGCGCAGGGTAAGAACGGTCTCGAGGCTATCAGTCTCATCAAGGAACACACTCCTGATCTTGTCTTTCTCGACGTCCAGATGCCCGGCCTTGATGGCTTTGGCGTCATCAAAAAACTTCTCGACAAGAAGATTCCCCTGCCCAAGATCGTTTTCGCGACAGCTTTCGACCAGTATGCCGTGAAGGCGTTCGAGGTCAATGCGGTGGATTATCTGCTGAAGCCATTCGACAAGAAGCGCGTCGCGCAGGCTGTGCAGAAGGCACGCACCCAGCAGGATGCGGAGGCTTTGCCCACCGAAAAAATCGATAACTTGGTTCGCATGCTGCAGGCACCCAAAACGCAGAGTTCAAAAATCCTGCTCAAGGCGGTGGGGCGAATGTTCCTGGTGGACCAAAAAGAGATCTGCTACGCCTCCATCGAAGATGGAGTGATTACGGTGGTGACGGCAGGGCCGTCGGGGATGGAGGGGCATTCCAACTGCCGTACTTTGGAAGAGCTACTCTCGAGCCTGGATCCGGGATTGTTCTGGCGCGCCCACCGCTCGTACCTGGTGAACATTAATCGCATTCGCGAAGTCGTACCCTGGTTCAAGAGTTCGTACCAGTTGCGCATGGACGATAAGAAGCAGAGCGAGATTCCCGTCAGCCGCGCTCAAACCAAGCGTCTGCGGGAGCTCTTCGGTCTCTGAGTTCCTGGACGCCGAGCTGTGATTTGTCCGGCAAGCGGTTCCCGTTTTGATCTCTTCTGCCGCTGGGAACGACAAACTCTTTCCGGACCTTGACGCGGCGGTTTGCTCAGCTCTTTCCACTGACGCAAACAGATCCTTGATCAGCGTCCCAGTGTATGAATGAATCTCAGTTCTACTCGACCGCGAATCGATCAGATCGGGCATGTTAGCTGAAACACAGTTCAATTTTGCCCCGCCTCCCGGAAGACCCTTTAGACCGCTAGGGCCTCCAAGCCCGTCCGGTCACGAATCACAAGCGTCGCTCCTTCCAGCCGGATTAACCTCTTCTTCTTCAAATTACTCAGCAATCTGGTGACCGTCTCGCGCGACGAACCAATCCTCTGGGCCATCTCCTCGTGGGTCATGGCCGAACGCAGACGCTGTTCGTCCGCTTCGACGATTCCACGGGGCGCGCACGAAAGCAACAATCTGGCCAGTTTTCCTGAGGACGAACGCGCCAGCACCAGGTCATGAATATCACGATAAGCGCCTTGGAATTCCCGGCTGAGCGACTGCGCTGCGTGCACTCCCACTTCGCTTTCGCCTTGCAGCAGGCTCATAAGGTCCTGGCGACCAATAAAATTCAACTGGCACGGAGAAGAGGTCTCGGCAGTCATTTCGTAGTTCGTATCAGAAACAGCGGCACTCAATCCCAAAACCTCTCCAGCCTCGGCCTGCTTCAGGATCAGCACCTTCCCTTCCTTCGACGTAGTCGACAGCTTTACGGTTCCCGAACAGAGAATGTAAACGCCCCGCGGAGTCTGCCCCTCGACGAACAACAGCGCCCCGGAAGGCATCACGCTGTGGTAGCTGGCAGCGTCCACGGGCCGAAGGACCGCAGGTGAAAAGCGACAGAAAAAACCGTCGCGGCTGGATTTGCAACCCATGCAACTCTCGATCACTTCTAGACCATATGGAGTTTTCATTCTCGCCTCCTTCGTGGAATTGCGCCCCACTCGCTCCTCGGGTGTGCCGTTTTGTGGAAATTGCCGCTTCAATTCCTGGGAACGCTCCAGCAGGCCCAGGGCATGGGAGCGCGTGTACTGGTTCGGATGACGCGCTGCGGATATAACTTCCCATGCTGCGGAGGCATCGGCACTCCGCTCCCACTCCACCTGACAGGCGAGCAAGTAAAGGGGATCAATCTCGGCCATTGCCCGGGAGGTAGATGCAATGGGCGTCCCATATTCCTTAAGCGCCGGTGGCCGCCCTGCCCAAACCTCACTTCGGATCCTCGAGCTGCGCTTCAGGGGGGTGATGGCAAGCTCTGGCAGCAAATGAACTCGATTGTTCGGCGAATGATTCCTGGCCACTAGCAATTTTCCACGCCCCAGCGAGCCCTGTATCGACGAGTCAGCGGCCCGTCCCTCCGCCTTCGGGAAGACTTATCCAAGACTTTCAATTTTCCCGATTAGGAAGATGTTAGAGCACTTTTCGTTCCAGAATCGAGCGCTGCCGGAGACCGTCTAAGTCTCTAGAAAGGAACAACCTATGAAGATGAAGTTCGCTAACCCCTCTGTTCGCTGCCGACCAGTCGGCAATCCCCGCGGAAGTCGGCACATCGAATCACAACCCTCCTGGAGTCGACCTCGAACTAGTCAGACGTCGGTCCGGAGTAGTCTTTGCGCGTAATTCCCAGCCGTTTCATCTTCGATTGCAGTGTCGTGCGCTTGACCCCGAGCCGGCGAGCGGCTCCGTTCGGTCCCGACAATCCCCTGCTCTCCCTCAAAATCCGGATGATGTGGTCCCTTTCGGTTTTTTCCAGCGAAGATTCCACGGACCCGTGGCTTTCCCCCTTCAGCTCCGTAAGAGGCGCGTGCAAGGCGGAGCCTTCGGTTAGAATGACCGACCGCTCGATGAAGTTTTCGAGCTCCCTTACGTTTCCTGGCCAAGTCCAATTGACCAAAGTGTCCATCGTCTCGGTGGGGATGGTCTCGATTGCCCGCTCCATCCGGGCCGCGAATTTTCTAACAAAGTATCGGACTAGAAGGGGAATATCCTCGCGCCTCTCGCGCAGGGGAGGGATCCGAATCGGAAAAACATTCAAGCGATAGAACAAGTCGCTCCGAAATTCCTTGTCCGCCACGCTTCGGGCCAAATCCCGGTTGGTGGCCGCAATCAGCCGGAGGTCTACTTTAATGGTCCGGATCCCACCCAGCCTTTCGAATTCGTGGTCCTGCAAGACCCTCAGTAGTTTGGGTTGCAGCTCGGGAGAGATTTCGCCCACCTCGTCCAGGAAGAGAGTACCCCCGTCAGCCAGCTCCAGGCGCCCGACCTTCTGCCGGATCGCTCCCGTGAATGCGCCTTTCTCGTGACCGAACAATTCGCTCTCCAGCAGGCCGGTCGGAATCGCGGCGCAATTCAAAATGATAAAACTCCTCTCCTTACGCTTACTGGTAGCGTGAATCGCGCGCGCGATCAGATCCTTGCCGGTTCCAGTTTCGCCCAAGAGTAGGACTGTGGCATCGCTCTCTGCGACCACCGAAACTTGATCCAGCAGGCGCATAAGCGCTCGGCTTTCTCCGATGATTCCTTCCACGTGAAGGCGGGGGCGGCTCTGGCCTTCCAGATAGCGTCTCTCCTGTCGAAACCGGCTCTTCAGCTGCTCGACCTCCCCGGCAATGCTGGCGTTTTCCAAAGCAATCGCAAGTTGCGCTGCAACCTGATTCAAAAGTGTGAGATCCTCCGTCGTAAACGCATCCGCCCGAGTGCTGCCGAGCACTAAAACTCCTAGTGCACCTTTAGGCCGGATCAGCGGGACACAACACAAGGACTGCAGACCTTCGGTCAGGAAATAATTTGACGCTTTGGAGTTGAGCCCCTTTATCTCATCTCTGTTGAATATCAGAGAAGCGCGCTGGCGTAGGGCTTTGCCTCCAGGATCGTTGGCTACGACGATTTCGAAACCGGGCGCTTTGCCCAGCGGAAAATCGACCGCCTGCCGGAGCAACTCCCCGCTCTTTTCGTCGCGTAACACGAGCGCCGCATATTCCTGGCGCAGAACCCGGCGAAGATGCGCTGAAACCTGGGGAAAGACCTGCCGGACGTCGCGTTTTTCCGCCAGAAGACGGCCCACGTCGGACATCACCTGGCCCCGCTTCTTCTCCGCTTTCAGTTTTGCGGAAACGCCGCGTAAAGATTCTTCGAGTTTCTTTTGTTCGGTGATTTCGACGGCAACAACGCCGATTTGTGCCACCCGGCCGCTCGAATCTTTAACCGGAACGTAATGTTCAATCCAGTGACCGGGCTCGGTCCTGGTCGGCAATACGGCACTAATTTCCCGGTTCAGAATGGCTTGCCCCGCGGTTAATACGCTGGTGAAGTGCGGCTCAACGAGTTCGGCGAAATCTCCGAGAATCTCACGAACGCTCTTACCCAGATGCGCCTGAAGGGATACACCGTTCATCTCCGCCATCGTGTTGTTAATCCCCACATAGCGGAAGTGAGTATCCAATATGCAGAGACCCACCTTCGAGGAGCCGGAATGAGCCTGTAAAAGCTCCTCCCATTCCTTGAGAGATTCAGGAACAGCGAACGAAGCCGGATTGCTCCTCTCCTTATTTCCGGAACTTGCCGACTGGCCTGTCATGCGCCACTTCCGTGGCGTTCGGATTGCACGCTTGGCAATGATGGCGATTTTTGATTAAGCACTTCTGAAAACAAGATTAATTTCCATTCACGGGTTCGGAACCACCTAACAGAAATATTCACCCGAGGGTTTACGAACGTTGCTTCCAGCGCGACGTACTACGCTTTTCAGGATTCCCCGCGATGGAACGCGCCGCAAGAATGCGGAGGCGTCCGCAGGAATGAAGGAGGGTTGCGCCGAAACGGAAGTCGTAAGCGATCTTGCGCGTTCGTCGCAAAGGGAAACGTCACCTTGCCTGCGCAGCGCACAGCTCTGCATGTCAGACTCGAGGTTTGTCGTACCTGAGGGGAACATCAACAAAGGCTCCCGCGGCTCTGCCCCCTCGTGCAGCACCGCCGTACCGGTCCGAAAATTCTCAGGGATTATACGGGCAAAGGTTACCCGTATCGCTGAGCTTTCTGAAAAGTTCGTTTTTCGTAAACTCAATAGGCCCCGAAGAGGAATTATAACTCTCGGTATTGCAGAGGAGGGTTGCCCGGTTCGCCGTCGCGTCACTGTCATCAGGGGTCGGAGTGACCGAAATCTCCTGCAAGCAGGAGCCTCCCGCAAGTCAAGGAAGAGTGTAAGAGTAAACCAAAGCAGTGGCCAGTTCTATTGGGCGTTAGGGGAGATGTCTTTACTTAAGTAAAGGTGAATTCAACGAAGGTTTATCCTTTTGGACTTGCCGCTCGGAACCAGGTATACCGAGTTTTTCGGCCATCCGCACCAGCTCTGGCAGAGAATCCGCGCCCATCTTTTTCATGAGCTGGCTGCGGTGAACCTTTACCGTCGCTTCAGTCGTTCCAATTTCAGCGGCGACTTGTTTATTGAGGAGGCCTGAAACCACCAGCGGCAGCACTGCGCGCTCGCGTGGCGTCAGTGATTCGAGGACCTCCCGTAGCGTGGCCATTTCCGCCTGTCGTTCTCGCCGGACGCGGTCCCTCTCCAAAGCCACCTGAATCGCATCCAACAAATCCTGATCCCGAAAGGGCTTGGTCAGAAATTCGACAGCCCCGGCTTTCATCGCACGCACGGTCATGGGAATATCGCCGTGAGCGGTGATGAAGATCGTGGGGATCTCATCGTTTGCCTTGACCAACTCGCGATGGAGGTCAAGCCCGCTTATCCCCGGCAACCTGATATCGGTGACAAGGCAGGCAGCGGCATCTGGGCGCGGGCTGCTCATAAATTCAGTTGCCGACCCGAAAAGCTCCACTTGTAAACCCACCGATTCGACGAGGCGTTTGATGGCGCGACGAACCGAAGCGTCGTCGTCAACCACGAAGACAACGGGGGCTGGCTCAGTCATCTGTCGCGACCGGTAAAGTGAATTGGAACAGAGCGCCTCGAGTGGCCGACACGACGGACAACTGCCCCCCAGTGGATTCTATTATCGAACGGCTGATTGAAAGCCCCATGCCGATGCCTTCCGCCTTCGTGGTAAAGAATGGTTCGAAGATGCGATTTGTTAACTCCGGTTCGATTCCTGGTCCAGAATCTTGAACCTGGACCGAAATACCATCAGGGCTTTCTGCCGACCGAATCAGAATTTCCCGTCCATCGTATGGAGATGTACGCATTGCTTCAACGGCGTTCATTACCAGGTTAATCAAGACCTGCTGCAACTGCACCGGGTCGCCCTGCACACGTGGCAGATCCGTCGCAAGGTCGGTAAGCAAAAAGACACGACTTCGCCTGACCTCCCTGCGCAGGAGAATGGTTACGTCTTCGATAATCTGGTTGATGTCGAGCCTCGTCCTGAGGGAGGTTCCCTTAGTCAACAGGCCTCGAATTCGTGAAATGACGGCGCTGGCGCGGTTGCCGTCGTTCACAATTTCGGTAATTGCCACCCGTATTTCATCGGGATTCGAGGTCGCAGTTTCGAGACGACGTAAGCAGAAGTTGCCGTTGGTGACGATCGCAGTGAGGGGCTGATTCACCTCGTGGGCGATGGCCGCAGCCAGTTCTCCCATCGCCTGGGTGCGTGTGACTTGAACAAGTTTTTCCTGCGCCTCCTGCAAAGCCGCCGTGGTCTCCGCACCCGCACGCCTGTCCACGGACGACGTCACCATAGCAGCGACAAGCACCATCAAGGTGACAACGACAACTCCAGAGTTGCCGATAGGGGATACGCTCACGGCGTGGGAAAGATCGGGAGGCGAGGCGGGGAAGAAACTTGCGGCAGCCATGCCGGTATAGTGCATCGCAGAGACGGCGGCTCCCATCACCGCGGCGCTGCCCAGCCTTCGCGGAACACTCCACCTGGTCTCCTCCCGTAGACCGAACGCCATCAGCAAAGCAATTAAAGAAAAAAAGATTGCAAGCAAGATGGAACACGCGACCAGCAGAGGGGAATACCGGGTGATGGCAGACAATCTCATTGCCGCCATCAAGAGGTAGTGTAGGCCGGCGATGCCACTGCTCATGATGACGCCGCCGGTCAAGGCCTCGACGGGACCTATTTTCTGGCGGCTCGCTACATACAGGGCGGCCGCGGACGCGACGACGGCCGCCAAGAGTGCCGCCAGAATTGTCGGCCAGTGGTACGTGACGGAGACAGGGAGCCGGTAGGCCATCATCCCCTTGAAGTGCATCTCCCAAATGCCGATCCCCATCGCAATCGCGCCGCCGCCCAACCAAGCCCGACGGCTCCGGTCGCGCGCGGCCGTTACGCGTCCCGCAAGGTCGAGTGCGGCATAGGAGGCGGCGATGGCGATCAATACCGAGCGCGCCACCTCTCCGTAGTCGTATGAACCGGGGAGCGGTGCGCTGGCAGAAATCGTCATACGACCACCTGCGATTCCGCAACTCGGTATGGTAATTGCGGATGTCGAAGAAATGCGGCGAGGGATTGCGCGGCGATCGTTCCGCGAAGAGCTGGGACGATAGGGTAACGGACGAGCACGTGCGCCATCTCCATGCCCGCAGAGGAGTTCGGTGCAACCGGTTTTAAGCGTGGCAGATTTGAGGGGTACACCGCACCGCACTCCTTGCCGCCGCTCCCCTCAAAAGCGCCGACCGAGTCCCCAACAATGACGGAGCATTATAACCACAGACTCAAGAAACAATTGGTTTTTCTTCGCACCACCCGTTTCTGGAACGAATGCAGGCACGGGTGCTTCCCATTGGCCCTAACAGCCCTTTGAGAAGGCCTTAGCGAAAGCTACAATCGTCCTTATGGCTCGGGGCTGGGAAAGCAAGTCCGTCGAAGCGCAGCAGGAAGAGGCCGCCGATAAGAGTCTCTCCGGGAAGCCGCGACTGACACTGGAAGAAGCTAACCGAATCCGCGAACGAGAGAGCCTTCGCCTATCGCTCAGAAACATCATTGATCAGCTTGAGCGGAGCCAGAACTCCCAGCATCGCGAGATGCTGGAGCATGCTAAGACCGACTTGGAAAGAAAGCTCGAGGATTTAAGCCGATAAAGGTTCGGCCATCACACCAGTTTCCCAGCTGTTCGTCCGGAAGAGCACGTTTTTCCTTTCCTTCAGCGCCAAAATGCCGCACGACGATGAGTATCACGCGCCGATGCTGGTCCGGTTCACTCTCAACCCGTCGTGGTAAACCTTTCGTAACACTGACGTATAATTAATCCTTCCATGAAAGCCTACGTTTATGTTTCGCTCAAGAAGAGCGTTCTTGATCCTCAAGGAAAGACCATTCATGGCGCACTCACCAGGATGGGTTACAAAGGCCTGGAAGAGGTCCGCCAGGGAAAATATTTCGAGCTTACACTCGATGGCGGTCTGAGCCGCGAGCAGGCACAAACGGAAGTCGAGCGTATTGCTCGCGAAGTACTCACAAATCCCGTCATTGAAGAGTTCCGCTGCTCCCTTGCAGACTGAATTCACGGAGTTCCCGCATGTGTGGAATTGTTGGCTATGTCGGCAAGAAGGAAGTAGTTCCGATCATTATCGAGGGTCTGCGGCGGCTTGAGTACCGCGGCTACGACTCGGCCGGAATCGCCGTCGCCGGCAACGGGGACAAGCTGCAGCTGCGGCGCGCGGAAGGCAAATTGCGTAACCTTGAAGAAGCCATCCGCCTCAAGCCGCTCGAGGGAAGCTACGGCATTGGCCACACGCGCTGGGCCACTCATGGACGTCCCACGGAAGAAAATGCTCATCCCCATCGCGACTGCACCGGCAAGATCGTGGTCGTCCATAACGGTATCGTCGAAAACTATCTCAGCCTGAAGAAAAAGCTGATCGAAGAAGGGCACACGTTTTCCACCGAGACCGATACCGAAGTCATCGCCCATCTGATCGAGAAGCATCTTTTCAAAACCGGGAACGGGCATCGTCTCTGTTTGGAGGATGCGGTGCGCCGTACCGTGAAAGAACTCAGCGGCGTTTTCGCCCTGGCCGTTATCTCGGTCGATGAGCCCAACAAAATCGTGGCGGCGCGCAACGGCCCGCCACTCGTGATTGGGTTGGGAAATGATGAATACTTTGTGGCCTCCGACGTCCCTGCCATTCTTTATCACACGCGCGATATTTTCTTTCTGGCCGACGGCGACCTTGCCATTGTCACTCCCGTCGGCGTTCAGCTCACGGATTTCGACGGGAAGCCTGTCCGGCGCCAGGTTCAGCACGTGACCTGGGATCCGATCATGGCGGAAAAGGCCGGCTTCAAACATTTCATGCTCAAGGAAATTTACGAGCAGCCGCGCGCCATCCGTGAAACCACCTTGGGACGAGTGTCCCTCGATACCGGTCACATCTTCCTCGACGAGATGCAAATCAGCGAGGCCGAATTCCGCGCCGCGAAAAAGATCAACATCGTAGCTTGCGGCACCAGTTGGCACGCTGGACAGGCTGGTAAGTTCATGATCGAAAGCTTCGCCCGCGTTCCCGTCGAAGTGGATTATGCCAGCGAGTGGCGCTACCGCGATCCCATTGTCGGCGAGAACACCATCACGCTCGTCATTTCACAGTCGGGCGAAACCGCAGACACCATCGCTGCTCAGCGCGAAGCCAAAACCAAAGGCTCGCACACGGTCGCTATCTGTAACGTGGTCGGGTCTATGATCACTCGCGAAGCCGCCGGAACAATTTATACTCACGCCGGTCCCGAGATCGGAGTGGCCTCGACCAAGGCCTTTACCTGCCAGCTCACTGCGCTATACCTTTTCGCGCTCTATTTGGCACAAGTGCGCGGCGCCATGACGGCCGAGCAAATTCGCACCGGCGCGCAGGAATTGACTCTGATCCCAGCCAAACTGGAAACCATTTTCACTCACGACGAAAAATGTGAAGACTTGGCCAAGCGTTTCCAGCGCGCTCACGACTTCCTTTTTCTCGGCCGCGGCATTCACTATCCCATCGCTCTCGAAGGCGCCTTGAAGTTGAAAGAGATTTCCTACATCCACGCGGAAGGATATCCTGCAGGTGAGATGAAGCATGGTCCCAATGCGCTGATCGATGAGAACCTGCCAGTGGTCGTCATCGCCACCCGAGACACAAGCGATCCTGACTCGATGCTGCGCTACGAGAAGACGATGTCAAACCTGAAAGAAGTTAAGGCTCGCTCCGGCGTGGTCATCGCGCTGGCCACGGATGGAGACGAAGAGATCAAAGAAGCCGCCGATCACGTCCTGTATGTCCCCGCCGCGCCAGAAGAACTCTCGCCGATTCTGGAAATCGTGCCATTGCAGTTGCTGGCCTATCACATCGCCGTGCGCCGCGGCTGCGACGTGGATCAGCCGAGGAATCTTGCCAAGTCGGTCACGGTGGAATAATCGCTGATCGGCTCGGCGATTGATTTGGCAGGGGGTTGCGCCCTCTAATTATTCACTTAGAAGAATGATCGGAGGATTTATGGCAAGCGCAAAACAGAAAACGGCTGCTAAGAAGAACATTAAGAAAGCAGCAACCCCTGCAAAAAAGAAACGAACCATCGCTCATCTTCCGAAAGCGACCCGGACTGCGCTCGGAAAACAAGCTTCCAAGGTTGCTCGTCATAGAGGCTAGTCCTACCTGTTACGCTGCCAACTGGGTTCAATGTCGGCAGGCAGAAGTCTCTCCCTTTGCGAGAAGGAGTTCCCCCGTCAGCTTTCTACCATGGACGACAACCGAGACAACGTATAAAGCAGCGCCGCGACTCCTGCGCCCCAAACCGCAAACGCCGCATCCACCACCCACCTCGGCGCCGCGCCCACTCTTCGCAATAAGAATGGGAGGAAGTTCCAGGTCGTAATATGAACGTAATCCCACGGATCTTGCGTCATGGATTCGTTGTTCAATCCCCACGCGTCCATCTTGCCTCGCGCAAACGCCACGATATTCTTGAAGCGCAAGGCGATCACGAGTGTGGGATGGCCCAGCGTTTCCATCTGATAGATTTCCAGCGGTAACCAGAACGCGAGCGAAGCAAGTTGAATAATCAGACTGACTGTGATGAGCGCGATTCCCCCGCGCCAGATCCATATCCCAACGTTGTCGCGATAGCGCAAGAGCAACGGAACGGAGAGCAACGTGGCCATTTCCACTGACGTCGAAACGTACCGATCACCCCACGCGAAGTCCCCGGCCCAATAGGTGTACTTCGCATAAAAGCAGATGTAGCCGAGCAGGAGAAGCAGCGACGTTAGGCCGTACGCGCGGACCTCCGGGGACAAACGCTTCCATAGCATCACCAATAACACGAGCGCCAGCACGATCAGGGGATCGAATAGGAAAATCGACTTCTCCGGCTTAAACAACGGTCCCACAACGCCTTCCCAGAAAGGAGTAGTCCAGGGAAAATTCGCCGCGAGCGTTGGGTCCTGCAAGCGCTGCTCTTTGGCAAACAACGATACATACGTATTGGTAAATGATCCGAAACGGTAGAACTGGTAGAGCCGGTCAAGCGCGAAGAAAAAAGCATACAGGGGAGCGGCGACCTTGCCATAAGCTACGAACCGCCGCCACAGTTCGAGTCCTCGTACGCGCTCAAACCAGAAAACGAGAAGAAGAAAAACACCTCCCGCCACAAGGTCCAGCGCCGTGGTCAGCCTCGTCAGCAAGTTCAGCCCGAGCGCGGCCGAACCGACCAACAGCGCCCACTTGCTTCCCGTCCGCAGCCACTCATACTGGAAGGAGAATCCTGTCAGGGTCAGAAGCATGATGTAATTGTTCTCCATCATGTTCTGCGTGTAATGCAGATGCGTCGTGCAAAACAGCAGCGCCAGCAGGCCGAGTATTGATTCCTTAACCGTAAATCGCAACTGCCGGAGCAGACGAAAACCCAGCAGCACGGTCAGCACATTTACCAGAATGCCGGTGCTGTAACTGACCACGATGCTGCGCACGGCGGGATCGTCACCGTAACCCAAAAAAACGTGCCAATGGGCGATCCATGTGCCGATAAGATCGGCGGGCAACATCAAGAGCGATTGGCCGATACCGTACCAGCTATAGATTTGTCCACCGCGCCCATGCAAGCCGAACTCAGGATACTCACTCGGGAACACCTGCGGCTCGGAGGTCCAAAGCCAGTGTGTTGTCTGCAGCCGATGCATGGTATCAGCGGTGCCCAACTCACCGGACTGAGCCACAAATGCCAGCAGACCGGCCACGATACACACCAGCACCAATGGATCATTTAACCAACGACGGAGGCGCGAGCTCATCGTCTGGATGGTAATACAGGTCTTGCCCAAGGCTTGCGGCATCACGGTTGGATTTATGCTGCGCCTCTATTCCTGGAACGTGTTTCGCTCCGGCGCGGTAGACTGTATCGGGAAAAAATTAATGCCTGTCTGCTCATCGTGTGGAACAGAAGTACCGGTAAGCGGCCGCTTCTGCTCGGCATGCGGAGCGCCCGCCAGCAAAGCGGATGATCTGGCCGCGTTCGAGCTCGCCACGGCAACCTCGCCCCAGCCTCCCCGGCCCGCTTCTCCAACCTCGTCGCGGCCTTCCAGTTCATCTCGGCCTTCCAGTTCAACCATCTATTTGAGTGAAGGCCGATTCCTCCCCGGCCGCCTGTTGGCTGGCCGTTACCGCATTATCGCCCTTCTGGGAAAAGGTGGAATGGGCGAAGTGTATCGCGCCGATGACCTCACGCTAGGCCAGCCGGTGGCGCTCAAGTTTTTGCCCGACGAAGCCGCGCGCGACGAAGGTCCACTGGAACGTTTTAAGAATGAAGTACGAATTGCGCGGCGAGTCTCTCATCCCAACGTTTGCCGCGTCTACGATGTGGGCGACATGGAAGGCCACACCTTCTTCACCATGGAGTATGTGGACGGAGAAGATCTCGCTTCACTTCTGCGCCGCATCGGTCGTCTGCCCGAAGATAAAGCCCTCGACATCGCCCGCCAGCTCTGCGCCGGACTGGCTGCGGCCCATACCAAAGGAGTGCTCCATCGCGACCTCAAACCCGCCAACATTATGCTGGATGGACGGGGGCAAGTTGTAATCACCGACTTCGGTTTGGCTGGAGTCGTCGATCAGATTCAGGGCGCCGAAGTGCGCAGCGGAACTCCGGCCTACATGGCGCCCGAGCAGTTGGCAGGAAAAGAAGTCAGCACACGCAGTGATATTTATTCTCTGGGCCTCGTTTTGTACGAAGTCTTCACCGGCAAACGAGCCTTCTCCGAGAAACCCGTAGAGAAGCTACGGACAAGCGACAGAACGCTCAGCCGGCCTTCGGCCGTGGTCAAGGATCTCAACCCGGTGATCGAGCGCGTCATTCTCCGCTGCCTGGAGAGCGAGCCTTCGGCGCGGCCCGCGACAGTTCTTAGCGTGGCCGCCGCTCTGCCCGGCGGCGATCCTCTGGCGGCTGCGCTGGCGGCGGGGGAAACTCCATCACCGCAGATGGTGGCTGCCTCCGGTGAGACGGTTGGACTGCGACCTCGAACCGCCGTTGCCTGCCTTGTCTCCGTGCTCATCGCTCTCTGTGTGGCCACGTCTCTCGGGATTCACTACAGCGGTCTAAGAAAGATGCGCCTGGAGCTGACTCCGGAAGTGCTCACACAAAAGGCCCGCGAAACCATCGCTCGGCTGGGATATCCGGAGCATCCTGCCGACAGCGCCTCCGGCCTCGACTACGACAGCGCCTTCCAGGACTACGTAGAGGAGCACGATAAACCGCAGCCGAACTGGAACACTGTCCTCGCCGCCCGTCCTTCGCTGCTTCGCTTCTGGTACCGGCAGAGCCCCGAAGATTTGGTGGCGCAGAGTTTTCGAGACCAGCTGCTCAATCCGGGAATTGTTGCGCCCGACGATCCTCCCACGGTTCTTTCAGGGATGATCAATCTGCAACTCGATCCACAGGGGCAGCTCATTTATTTCCAGGCCATCCCGCCACAGAAAGAGAACTCAGGCGCCACGCCGGCACCGTTTGACTGGAATATTCCGTTCGCCGCCGCGGGACTCGATCCTGCTCGTTTTCAGAAGGCGGATCCCATCTGGAACTCTCTGGCTGCTTCCGATATGCGCATGGCGTGGACCGGAACTTGGCCCGGGGCCACGCGCCCGCTTCGGGTGGAAGCGGCTTCGATGCATGGCAAGCCGGTTTTCTTCTCGCTCATCGGTGACTGGACCAAGCCGGAACGCATGCAAAGTCCGCAGGATTCGACGGGGAAAAAAGTCCGTCAGGTCCTGTTTCTACTCCTGGTGCTGTCGTTGTTGTTGGGAGCTATCTATCTGGCCCGCCGTAATTATCGCCAAGGGCGAGGGGACCGGGATGGCGCTTTCCGTTTAGCTTCCATTATGTTTGCGCTGGAGATGCTGCTGTGGCTGTGCCGCGGCCACTTCGTCCCCAGCCTGGACTTGTTCTTTTTGTTCGTACTTGCTGTGAGTACCGGACTCTGCATCTCGGCAACCACTTGGATTTTGTATCTCGCGCTCGAACCCTGGGTGCGGCGACGCTGGCCGCAGACGATCATCTCATGGAGCCGCCTCCTCTCGGGACAGTTCCGCGATCCGCTGGTGGGGCGCGACATTTTGTTTGGCGTGATGCTGGGCGTGGTGTGGATACTTGTCATCCGAAGTCAGTTCATCTTCACGCTGCGCATGGGAGCTGCGCCCGAACTCTATCGGACTGACTACTTGATGGGGGGCAGGCAGGCGCTGGGCGCGTGGTTGTCGCAAATGCCCAGCGCGATTCTGGGAACTCTCTACTTCTTTTTTCTATTGCTGTTTTTGAAAGTCGTGCTGCGCAGAGACTGGCTGGCGGCCGTCGCCTTTGTGGGCATCTTCTCCCTGCGAGCCTATGGTTCGTCGTACTGGACGGTGGAATTGCCGATGTATATCCTGATCTACGCTATCGCCGTGCTGATCGTGTTCCGGTTCGGCCTGGTGCCGCTGACCTGCGCGATCTTCACCGTCGATATGTTGTCCAGCGTCCCCTTCACCACCGACCTTTCTGCCTGGTACATGCCAACGTCGGTTCTGGCGCTGCTCAGCGTGCTGGCCCTGGCAGGGTGGGGGTTCTACCACTCGCTTGGCGGTGAGCTGTTGTGGCAGCCCGAGATAAATTGAGTGCCCGCTGTGGCTTCCTGGCGGAGCTGCCGTCAAGGTCAAGAACGACAGCTCCGTCGAGGAATGAGTATCGTGCTCCCTGGTCTGGGTTACTCTGCGGCTGAGGAGTTATGGGCGAGCGGCGCTCTTCTCATCACCTGTACCCGCGGAACTTTTAAGCCAGGGAGCGAACCGAATGTCGGATCCGCTGGTCGTCGCGCATCCTTTGCCGCCGGGGCCGGCAGTGCAGCCCCAAAAATTCTCGGTCGCGTCGATGCTGCCGGTGCAGGCGGTGGCCTTGTCCAAAGCACAAACGTAGGCTACGCCAATTTTCCCACCCAGCAAGTCGTTGAGATGGGCATCCACTTCGTTTGGCGTGTTGACGGCAATGTCCACTTGTTCGTTGCGGATCACGTTCTGCGAAATGATCGTACCGTAAACCGGCGAGCCGCCATCGCCGCTATTGATGTTAATCCCTGTGGTGCCGGGCGTGGCCGTGTCAAACGTGTCAGCGCCGTTTCCGGCGATGAAGTTGCCGACGATCATATTCCCGTTCATGTTGTCCGCAGGAGCGCCAAAAGCCGGGCCCACATGCGTGTGCAGGGCGACGCCCGGAAGGCCATTGCCCGTCAATTCGTTCCCGATAATTACGTTATCCGAGACGCGGCCCGGACCTTGGCCATCGGAAAACAATCCGGCACCTGCGCCGCCGACTGTCACGCCGTTCCTAGACGAGACGTTCTCGGCGACAGTGTTGTGGTCAACTCCGTAGTGGCGGGCGAAATGCGGCGGAGTGGAACCCACAGGCGGATGCGAGGCCAGAACGATGCCGCAATCCAGCGGGTTGTCCGTAACGACGTTGCGGATAATGAGATTGTCGCGGCTCTCCGCGCTGTCGTCGCTGATCAGGATGCCATCGGCATTGCCCGAAATAAAGTTGTTGGCCACGATCGAGCGCACCGCTCCCAGCAGGTGAATCGCGCCACCGCAGTCGCCGCTTTCATCGGTCTCGTAAGCGGGCTGGCCTTTGCACGCGGGGCCGGAGCCGAAAACGGGACCAATCGTGTCATTGTTGAGGACGCTGTTGTGGCGAATCGTGGCGTCAGAAGCGTTGAGAACAAGGATGCCCTCGTACAAAGCGTTCTTTACCGTGAATCCGTCAACGGTCACATTTTGAAGTCCGTGGTTGTTGTAACCGTCCAGCAAGATACCGTTCGCAAGGTTAGTGGCATCAATGATCGATCGATCGGGGCCCGAGCCGATGAGTGAAAGCGGCTTGCCGATGACCACGTCCTCCGCGTAGGTGCCGGCAGCAACGTTGATCACGTCATTGTTTGAAGCGGCGTTTACAGCCAATTGAATTTTCGCATAACACGAATTCGAACCTGTGGGGTTGACGCAAAGCGTCTTGGCAGCGAGGGTTTGGGAGAATGCCGCGAACAGAACGACGCAGCAAAATGTAAGGCCAGGGCGAAATCGGGCTGGGTGCATAGATTTACTCCTTGTTTATTGGTAGGAACCATTGCGATCGAAAACAGGGGGAGAAAGCCGTAACCCGAGGTCGCGGCATTATCTTCCCGCGTTGCCGCCCTGTCAAGCTATGAAGCACACTTTGTCGGTAGCACATGATATGTCCGGTTGAGATAGCACATGATATGTCCGCTTTGCGGGCGGTGAGGATAGGAGACCATGCGGAGCATGGAGACTTATCCGAGGGCCGCGATGGAGCGGGCAATGAAA